>OBLI01002375.1_pt1 | contig 16184 bp, 10 predicted proteins | sample 1519701 | NCBI WGS metagenome assembly OBLI01 (sample SAMEA3663005, study PRJEB22513) | pig gut metagenome | biome: pig gut; feature: pig-associated habitat; material: faeces | place: France | collected 2012 | reverse complement strand
CGTTTCATATAAGCCACATCCTTAATTATAGGCTCACAGAAGTCTTTCTTGTAATCCAGATGACCGTCAAGGTAAGCCCATTCCGCCATAAAGACAGCCCGACGGATAGACATAGGAGCCTTACCGTCAAGCATATCCGCCATTTCAAAGTATGCTTTCTCGTAGTATTCGCTGACCGCATTTGTTTGTGCAAAAGCAACCTGTATAGAATGCATCAGGAATGCAAATGCTATTATGAATTTATAGCTTACTTCCATCATTTAAATTAACTATTAACTTTTTCTGATTTCATGTTCTTATATGGTATTTTTCCCAATAGGCAATCTACAAATTGAAATTCAATAATACTCTGGTGTATATTTTGTATATAGTTTCTCTAAATATTCTTCGGCTGAGAGTCTTTTACAGGAAATTGCCTCTTCATTTTCAATATCACGAAGCATTGATGGGAAAAATACATAAAAAATAGGAATTCCTAAATGTATAAATCCCTTTTCTTCATACGATTCTGCAATACACTGTTTTTGAAGTTCTATTTCTTTATCTTTATCAGTAATACAAGTAAACTCACATGGCAAAACAAATTGGGGTTTGTGATTCATTAGAATCTGTTTTATTGTTTCTCTATTTTCTATGATGAATTCAGGCGTTTTCTTGGAAACACTGAATCTCACAAAATCTAAAAAACGCCCACATGAATCCACTTGACAAAGAACCACTTGTGTCCCTCCTTGTCGGATCCAAGCGACTAGGCTATCAGCAGGAATTTCCTTGCTTAATGTTTTTAATAATGTAATTGAATTACATAACGGAGCATTTGGGGACAAAGTTATTCTTTCCTGCCCATTAATTGTATTGGACAGTGATACAATAATTAAGAACACTATATATCTTATTTTATTTGCCATAATGAGAAATTAATAAGTAAGTGTAATTATATTTATAAGATTTTTCGGATCACATGTAGTGTTTTCCCTGTAATGAATATTACCAATATTGTGCGTTCGATTAAATGAAGCATATTGATTTGCACTCGAACGATATTCCATCAGGAACTATGGATTTACAACTGATTTTGATGATAATAGAATTATATATCTTGAGTTGATCTTCTGACAAGTTGTTGGTTTCAATCTTTCTCCCATCCGGATCTACGAACTTCACCGGATTGTTCATGCAATAGGCATAGGGTGAAAGCCAAGGCCATGCATTTGCACTGATTGCCATGGTTAACATGGCAATAATAGCCAATGTTCTTCTAATTCTTACCATATTGTTTCTACTTTATGATTATTACGTTTTGTTAAATACCTAATTCCCGAAGTACTTTAGTTTGACTTTATTTGCAAATCGGCTCATGCTTTTTCGACAGCCACAGGAGCTGTAAGCCTGTTTCCGCTTGCAAAGATACAAAGCTTTTACCAAACAACCAAACCTTCGGAAAGACGTTTTCGTTCATTTACGACAATTTAACATACATATAGCTGTGAAATGACACAAACAAAGTTAAAAACGCCTAATGAGTGTTTTTTTTCTTGCTCAATTATAATTATATATATATATTTGCAGTAATTATGGGAGAAAAGACCAATATATGCCCTTCAAATCCTAAAATTATAACATTATGACAACAAAAGAATTAGTAACTTCTACATTACTGCTAATACTATTATGCAATAGTCCTGTGTTCTCTCAAACGGCTATAGACCTGAGCCATAACTCAAGAAGAACGGGAGATGCCATAGAGATGTATCAAATCCAAACGGATAACATTTGGGATTTGACTTCTTCAAATAAGTGTGCCAATACTATCTACGAAAGAAATGAAGATTTCAAGCAAGATACTGTTACGGTTCTATTCCAAGGGACACGAAGGTATTTTGAATACAACAAGGATACTTTGTTGTATGTCGGATTGGAAAACCCGCAGAATAAAGAATTATTCTACCGCCATGAGGTTTCTTGTATATTTCCCATGTCATTAGGTGACAAGATTTCAGGAGTCTTTGCCGGTCATGTCAACTACTGCGACAAGTTGGTCCTTCATAAGTTCGGTACATATATTGTACATGCGGATAGTATCGGAACACTTACCTTGCCTAACGATAACATCGTTGACAATGCCTTGCAGATAACATGCAGAAGGAAAATCATGTATGAACAGATTGACTCGTGCAATATCGACAGTATTCTTCCCCAATATACGGAAGCGGAAATCTTAGGAAAACAATCAGATGGAACAGACATATATACGGAAGTCGAGAAAAATATCTATATAAAAGGGTATCGTTATCCTGTCATCAGAGATATGCTCCTTTATAATCCCAAAGGCGAATTATGCCAAAGCGAGACATATTACGCACCACCAGAGGGACAAGATCTTCTATATCTTGATGAATCCAACTTAGAGGCAAAACGCGACCAAGTCGATTTGGATAATAATTCACCGGTGGATGGTGCTGTGGATGTGTCCTCTTTCATAAATAACAGGCCGGGGGCAATGGAGGTAAGTTTTGACATTGGTGGTTTTCTTGCGAAATATCCTCAAAACGGCACTGTCCAATGTAGGCTACTGCTATCTGACAACAGGGGAATTGTTTACAGGACAAGGAACTGCACTGTAACTCCTGCTGCAAATCTGGAGGTTAGCTTGTCTTATTCTGGGCTGAGAAACGGTCAATATGTACTTTCCGTTGTCATTAACAATCAGATTTATACTAATAATTTTATCATAGGTTAAAATGAAAGTAAAAACTCTATTATCTTGCTTGGTGTCATTTCTTTCCATTAATATATCAGGTCAGCAAGCTAACCCGATAATACCTGATACACCACCAAGTCCTCAAGCGGAAGCCTTCAATCGGTTAGGAAACTTTGAGGTCAACAATAACTATGGGGTACCAGATATAAATATCCCACTCTTCGAAATAGATTTCCATGGTTACAAGATTCCACTGACCTTGCATTACGAAGCCTCGCCAATGAAATCCGGTTATAACTATGATGTCACTGGTTTAGGATGGACTCTGTCCGGTAATTCATGCGTCTCAAGAACAATCAAGGACAGGGCAGATGAATTATCTCCTTACAATTTCACCAACCCATTTCAACTTGATAGTTTTAGTGGCAATACCACTTATGGTTGGGATTACTCAGATTATATGAATAATGCGAACTTTCATTATGACAGCTATAATATTGTGTTGCCTTCTGGACGGACAATTCCTTTCTTCATGTACAAGAATGAAAGTGGTGTGATGCAATTTGACAAGTTATCATGGGACTCCAACGTCAAAATAGAATGTAATTATAGTTCCAACTCAATTAATGGATTTACAGTAACAGATGAAAAGGGAATAATCTATAACTTTAATATTGCAGACAAAGGTATTAACAATTTTCAGAATGATCCCAACGCTTTAATAAATGTCACGTGGTTGTTGGCAACAGTCACAATACCGGGAAAGGGAAGTATTGAGTATTTTTATAATAACAGTGTCGGCATCAATACCACCGTTGTTAAAGAACCAATACTGAAAATTACGCGCATTTGTTCTCAAATGACAGAAGATTATACTTTACCGCGTCTCAGTGTAGGGGTTACCCTGCCACAACAGAACCCTGCATACCATATGAGATTCATCAAGAGTATCCACTATGGACCTACACGAGTGGATTTCATGTACAATGACCAAGGAAAGCACATGGAGAAAATAGCAATAATCGATAATAACGATACAATCAGGACATTCTCTCTATGCATCTCAGGTTCAAACCTTTCATCTCTCGACATTTCAGGAGAGAATAATGGAGACATGCTAAAGTATGGTTTTGAATATTATCCCAACAACTATGTTAACAGTTGGTCAAATAATCTCAATACCGATTTCTGGGGTTATTTATGTGAATCTAACAAGTGCCATGATATCGGTAACTTCAATATGTTTATCAACAACAGGGAAGACGGAAACATACGGATAGATACGGCAACGATTCAACAACAGATACATGATTTAGCCAGATTTGTCCCGAATAAGGAAACAGATGACACATATTACTACAAGATAAAGTTGCAGTCAACTGTGAGTGGAGAATCTCGTCAACCTACACCTCCAGAATGCCACGGAGTTCTGAGGGCTATAACATATCCCAATGGCGGGCACACGCTTTTTACTTTCGAAAACAACCGTTTCCTTACAGCAACTGCGGAGGATGGCGATTTTGTTTTTAACAGGCGTAATCAGCGCATTAGGGAAGGCGGAGGCTTTAGAATAAAATCCATTGTTAATTATACAGCAAGCAATAATGTCGCCAATGAGGAGCATTACAGATACGGTCTTACATACGGTGATATTCATAGTGAGAATATGCCACTGCCAATACCCGAAGAATATGACCCCAAAAGTCATATTGGATGTGGGGAAGCGGTAGTTGATCCTAATCTTCTTACTTTTATGGATTACAGTTATTATTCAGCAGGTGCTATTACCAACGGTATATTTCCAGAGATGGCTGTCGGTCAGAACAGCGCATTTAAAACTTTCTACAACATTCAAGGAAGTGCCACATGGTGGGACGCGGAATTCTCAGCTAACACGTTCAGGAGACTTCTTGGTGACAGGCGTCCTGTGGTATATCCTGAAATAACTGTCTATCATGGGAATCCAGACGTGCAAGGAACATGTAAAAGCAAGACAGTGTATAAATATAACATTTACAGCTATTCCCATAATCCATATACTTATTATATGTCGTACTTCAACAATACCGTATTGCCAGATACTGCATATTGTGAGGATATATACTATTATGGCAATGCACCGAGATTGGTCACAAGAGAATACCCACACAAAAGACACCAGCTTAATTCGAAACTTGAATATTCCCGGACTTCTGACAATGGCAGATGGAATCTTGTATCAGAGGAAAAATACTTATATAATGAAACTTATATGGGAAAGTCAGGTTCAGTATACAACAGCAGCATATCAAGAGAAAGACACACAAACCATACCGGTGTATTAGGTGATTCGCCATGGTGGAGGAATCATTACTTGAGTGATTTTTATATTACTATTGAAGACCAATACAAGGGAAGAAATATTCTGACAGACAAGATTACATACAACTATCGCCAGGGCGGATTACGATCCAGGGAAAATACAATCAGGGAATATTATGAATACCAATATCCGGGAGCAATGAAATCAAATATGTCATACTCCTTGTATAATACGCAGGGAACAGGTGTTTCATACATAGGCACTGAAGGATCAGACAATAACCCTGTAATAGCGGAAATGAAATCCAGAAACATGCTCGCATCAGTTTTGTCATCAACAAATTATTCTGACATATACGACAGTGAGCCCTATGCCGTTTCTGGCAGCAAAATAGATTATGCTTTTTATGGTAATGCAATACTTCCAGCCAAACTTTATGAATATAACAAAAGAGATTATTACTATGGTGAAGAAAGTCCAGTCGATGACTCGGAATACGAGGAAAGCATAGAAGTTAAATCTTATGATTCCTACAGCAATCCCACTGAGATTATTGATATAAAGACTGGCATACATACGGTGTTCTTATGGGATTCGTATGGAAGATACTTGACGGCCATGATAAAAGGCTCCACATTGGATGATGTTGCATCTGTTTCTTCGCAGCTGACCGGCGATTCCCGTTCACGCCATGCAATATTACAGGGGCTTTTGCCAAACTGCCAAATAGAGACTTGGGACTATAAACCTTTGGTAGGTGTATTGTCGCATACAGATACCAGCGGTAGAACCTTGCTTTATGAATATGATGGATTGGGAAGGTTGAAAGCTGAAAAAAGGATTGTCAATGGAATTTCTGACCCAGAGATTATTAAAGAATACGAATACAACTACACAAATGACCCGATATGGATAAGATAAGAATATACATAGCGTTATTGTTCTGCCTAACGCTATCCTTCATACACCCTGTTCAGGCACAGGATATTAATGGCAGCAGTATAGTGTCAAGGACAATACTTCTGTCAGGGGGAACGAAGTGTCTTGAACAGCATCTATATGACAATGGTTTGGGGGATGTGGTGCGGGAAGTACAATCCTGTCCTGGCACATCATTCCCAGATATTATCATAAATCATGAGTATGACCAATACCGTCGCAAGACAAAAACCTGGCTGCCTGTTACTTCAAGTCAAAACAGCGGTTATTGGGGAGACAACATCATCGCCAATATGGCTGAAACCCAGTATCATGACAACGCCCCTTTCTCGCTCACTGTTTATGACAACTTTCTTGTGTCACAGCCTTCTGCTCAATACAAAGCAGGTAATGTATGGCATAACAATAACAAGAAGGTGTCCATCTCATACAGTGACACTGTCATGGTGGATATGTACATAATAGAAAATGAACTTGGCATAGATACAGGAACAAAATATTTCTGTACACGGTATATTGACGAAGACGGAAACCCAAGGGCAGAATATGCAGATGTTAAGGGCAGGCTGAAAATCATCGAAACCAGTCAGGGGAAAACTTATTATGTCTATAACGACAGAGGAGACATAGGCTTTGTCATTCCACCTGCACTCTCAGAGTATCTGATTTCCAACATTGATTATGACGTGGATGACCTGCAGGACTACGGCGAGATGATGCATAAATACGCATACATTTATCGCTATGACTACAAACGTAACTGCATATACAAAAAACTTCCCGGATGTGAACCTATATACTATATCTATGACAAGGCTGGAAACTGTATATTTACACAGGACGGCAACCAGCGTCATAGAGGAGAGTGGGGTTATAGCATTCCCGATAAGTTCGGCAGACCCGCCATCATCGGAATATGCCATAACAGCATCCCGTATTCCTTGGACCCCATGCAGCAATCTCCCCTCACCGTGCATGTTTATGCTGAATATGACGGCAGTTCGGCATCTCTTGGCGGATATGAAGTGAGGAACTTATCCCTTGATTCACAGACACTGTATTCTGCATATTATTATGATGACTATTCCTTCATAGGCCACCATGGAGTCCCTTCCTCTCTGACCTCAAGCCCCGTTTCGGGTTTTTCCATTGATTCTTCATTAGGAAAGGGATTACAGACCGGCTCGGTTATGGCCTATATCAATGAGAATGGAGTGACTGGCTACACTTATTCTGCCATATACTACGATTCACGGTATAATGTCTCACAGACTGTCGCAACCAACCATCTCGGACGCATTGACATCACCAGTACCAAGTATTCATACACTGGCAAGCCGACAAATATATCCATCAACCATAATTTACGCGCAAGGGGAGAAAAGGAGTATTACACCTACACTTATGACGGAGCGGACAGACTGTCAAAAGTGACCCATAAATTGGACAATGGCTCGGAGACAAGTCTTCAACAAAACTCATACAATGGCCTTGGGCAGTTAACCGGCACCACGAACAGCGTCTTCGCCACCTCATACGCCTATGACATTCATTCGTGGCTCAAAAGAATTTATTCATGGAATCAGTCAGCCTTATTTGAGGAGAACTTGAAATATGCCGATTCGGACAATCCTTGCTACAACGGAAACATATCCGCAATGACATGGCAGAATAACGGTTCCACTACTCAGAGGTACGATTACATATATGACAATGCCTCTCGTTTGGTCAGTTCGTCATATACTTCCGGCAGCAACAGCAACAGGTATAACACACTGTATTCATACGACTGCATGGGTAACATCACGTCACTCAGCCGCAATGGACTTTTGGACGATGGCAGCTATGGTTTGATTGATGACCTCACGTTGACTTATGACGGCAACCAGCTTATGGCTGTTAGCGATGACGGTGACGCCCCTACATACAATAACGCATGGAACTTCATGGATGGCTCTGACAGCGAAATTGAGTATGAATATGACGCAAATGGCAATGTCACGAAAGACTTAAACCGAAACATATTATCCATTCAATACAATACGCTAAATTTGCCTTCGGTTATTGAATTTGCCGGTGGAAAGACCATCAAATATACTTACAGCGCAGACGGACACAAACTGAGAGCGGTATATACCACGGTAACTCCAGCGACAAACAAACGCATTGATTATTGCGGAAGCTTGATTTTTGAAAACGGCAAGCTTAAGCAGATGCTTTTTGACGGCGGTTACATACCGATGGACGACATGAGTGGAGCCTACTGTTTCTATGTGAAGGACCACCTTGGCAACAACCGTATGGTGGTTCACCCGAGCGGATCTGTAGAGCAGGTCAACAACTACTATCCATACGGTGGATTGATGGCTAACAGTACTGGATGGAACACTCAGCGCTACAGGTACAACGGCAAGGAACTTGACCGTATGCACGGCCTTGACTGGTATGACTATGGTGCAAGGTGGATGGATGCAGCCATAGGACGATGGCACGTAATGGACCCGCTGTGCGAGAAGTATTATGACATTAGTCCGTATGCTTATTGCGCTGGTGACCCTGTGAATGCTATTGACCCTGACGGGAAGAGCTTTTTGACAAAGGTGCTCAAGGCTACCATTAGGATAAGCGCAAGGGTAGCAAGCAATGGTCTGAGGGAACTTGGCAAGGCAGCCACTTATGCGGAAGCTGTTTCAGACATCCAAGAGAACACCTCCACTGTAGTTGACGGTAATGCCTCGACAATCGACCGTATAGGAGCAGGTGTGTCCTTGGCATCAGAGTTATTGCCTGTAAGTGTCGGGGATGTTAAGGGTATTGGTGACTTCGTAAAATCAGTAAATGGTAACTCAAAATTAAGTACTTTAGCTCAACATATATATCGAATTTTTGATAAAGCTACAAACAAAACAGTTAAAGTAGGTATCAGTGGGGGTAAAGTAGCCAAAAATGGGAAATCATATAGAGCTCAGAAACAAGTTCGAAGTTTTAACAAAACGGACTTAGAGAAAAGGGAGTTTGACTCAGAAATTATTGATAATGTTCCTGCAGGAGAGGGTGCAAGAAGTAAAGCGCTTGAAAAAGAAAAAGAATATTCAATAAAATATAAATATGAAATAGAAAAAAAATATCACAAAAGGCCATAAATGATTATGAAACTGAGATACATTTCAATGGAATTGTCATATCGTGACAATTATGATGATAAATATGCTTATGCATTTTATTGTCATACAAGATTTATAAGCAATTATTTATCTAAAGCTATTCGTAAGGATAGATACGAGACACATAAGGATTATAATGCAATCTTTATTGAGGTTGGCAGTGAGCATGACTCCTTTATTGGGGGACCAGAATGCTTGTTTGTGTTTGTACCATTTTACAAGGAAAGATACGAGCGAAGCATAGAAATTCAGGATGTAAGCTATTATCTTGAGTTGTTTAATCAAGGCCTCCGTAAAGCGTCAATGCATGATGATATTCCTTGGTGTGTTTTTGAAACCGCTCTCAGGTCTTTTGAAATGAATGGTTGCCGAAATGAATGGATTTATAAGAAAACCATATTTAGAGAAATTAACCTTAAAGTAGAGATGCATTGCGAACTCACGACAAATGACTTTGGTCTGAGGATATTGTTCTTCGACTTCAAACAAAAAAAAATGTTGTGTAAAGGAGTGGCTTTAGCAACTGAGGCTAATGAGTTGCACTATGAACATTTGTTCCGTGGAATTAAGTTGATTGAAGACGGCATAGGCATTTTTGATTTTACAAATCGCATATTTGTATATTTTAACATAGAAGATATTAAAAACGGGGTGTTTCGTATTCAATATCAAGACTATGATGCCGACAGGAATAGTTCCATTAAGGGGTATTACGACAGTTACATAGAGGCAATTAAAAGAGCATTGGTAAAGAATGATGCTTTAGACAATCGATTATGAAACTTCTTGTTATTATTTCCATTATCTTGTGTGCAATATCCTGCACTAAAAGAAAACACTCAAATAGTGTTCTTATGGCTGAGACCTACTATGTATTTGATGATAAGGAATACTGTGATTGCTTGTCAACAACAGAGCCTGATGAAAAATATAACAGGACTCTGAAAATAAGATATAAGTTAAGAAATGAGACGAATGAAACTTATTGTATTCCCTTTCCGGACGAATACGACTCTTGCAATTCGGCTCATCCATATATAAACGTATGTTTCACTAACGGTGTGGATTCAGTCTTTCCTTATTACTTATATAAAGCCTCAAGGAACCATTTGTTGGCTCCTGGTGATTCTCTCTCCATATATATTAGAATATGTAGATTCTATAATTGGGGAGTGTCATGGTGTTCCGCTGATAATGAATTGTCGGAATTAATGGATATGCTGAGGGTGACGTATTGTCCTGATTCTACATCAGTACTGGATAAATATATGGAAATACCTAAAATTGATTTTGTAAAGGGTATGTCAAGACATACCAGAATAAACAATTTCCGATATGATAGTACAATTGTTTGTATTATGCCAACGATGTTTTAGTAGTCCATTAATAAGATGTGATGTGGTTAATATGGTGAAATTTTTATTGAAAACATTCATTGACAATATTATAGCATGTATATTGTTTTTGTCGATATTTAGTTTGTTTGAATCTTCGTATCCTTGGGGAACATTAGGGAAAGATTGTTCAAATGGTTTTCTAATGGAACAGGGGACTGTCACCTGTACCGATGCAGAAGAATTTCAATACTGGGATGACCTTGATGAAAACTCGAAGACTGAAATTATCAACTCTATTGATGTTGACAAGAATATTATGAAGTTATATTTGCATAAGATTAAATTATCTGACAACGATATGTCTGCAACTATATTGGATACATTATCTTCCTCAACAGATGGCTACAAAAGAATGCTTCACTTCTACATCTTGAATGAAATTGTAAATACAGCAGATGGAGCTGTTGCAGAAATGGTAAGTGGATATTGTGTCAAATACGTTAATGAGAATACTGATTATGCATTGGAATATTTTAGCAAACATCAAGATGTTGCCATTAATTACGTGTATATAATCGCAGGTGAATTATATCTAAGCGATACCAGTTTTACTCAATATGAGCAACTTCTATTCGATTCTGCAAAAAGCAAATGTGCAAAGGAATATTTACCGACATTTCTTAAAGAAATTAAACGCATATTAGCAAAAATAAATTTATAATATCATCAACAAAATATAGCGAATGGTACAAATCTCTATGAATATGATGGATTGGGAAGGTTGAAAGCTGAAAAAAGGATTGTCAATGGAATTTCTGACCCAGAGATTATTAAAGAATACGAATACAACTACACAAATGACCCGATATGGATAAGATAAGAATATACATAGCGTTATTGTTCTGCCTAACGCTATCCTTCATACACCCTGTTCAGGCACAGGATATTAATGGCAGCAGTATAGTGTCAAGGACAATACTTCTGTCAGGGGGAACGAAGTGTCTTGAACAGCATCTATATGACAATGGTTTGGGGGATGTGGTGCGGGAAGTACAATCCTGTCCAGGCACATCATTCCCGGATATTATCACAAACCATGAGTATGACCAATACCGTCGCAAGACAAAGACCTGGCAGCCTGTTACTTCAAGTCAAAACAGCGGTTATTTGGGTGACAACATAATCGCCAACATGGCTGAAACCCAGTATCAAGACAATGCCCCGTTCTCGCTCACTGTATATGACAACTTTCTTGTGTCACAGCCTTCAGCGCAGTTCAAAGCGGGCAGTGAATGGCATAACAAGAACAAGAAGGTGTCCATCTCATACAGTGACACTGTCATGGTGGATATGTACATGACATATTATAATGAACTTGGCACAGATACAGGCACGAAGTATTTCTGCACACGATATATTGACGAAGACGGAAGCCCAAGGGCGGAATATGCAGATGTTAAGGGCAGACTGAAAATCATCGAAACCAGTCAGGGGAAAACTTATTATGTCTATAATAACAAAGGAGACATTGGCTTTGTCATTCCACCCGCACTCTCAGAGTATCTGATTTCCAACATTGATTATGACGTGGATGACCTGCAGGACTTCGGCGATATGATGCATAAATACGCATACATCTATCGCTATGACTACAAACGTAACTGCATATACAAAAAACTTCCGGGATGTGAACCTATATACTATATCTATGACAAGGCCGGCAACTGTATTTTTACCCAGGACGGCAACCAGCGTCTTAGAGGCGAGTGGGGTTATAGCATTCCCGACAAGTTCGGCAGACCCGCTATCAGCGGTATATGCCATAACAGCATCCCGTATTCCTTGGACTCCATGCAGCAATCTCCCCTCTCGGTGCATGTTTATGCTGAATATGACGGCAGTTCGGCATCTCTTGGCGGATATGCAGTGAGAAACTTCTCCCTTGATTCACAAACACTGTATTCAGCATGTTATTATGATGACTATTCCTTCATCGGCCACCATGGAGTCCCTTCCTCTCTGACCTCAAGCCCCGTTTCGGGTTTTTCAATTGATTCTTCTTTAGGAAAGGGATTGCAAACCGGCTCGGTTATGGCTCTTCTCAATGAGAATGGAGTGGCTGGCTACACTTATTCTGCCATATACTATGATTCACGGTATAATGTCTCTCAGACTGTAGCAACCAACCATCTCGGACGCGTTGACATCACCAGTACCAAGTATTCATACACTGGCAAGCCTACAAATATATCCATCAACCATAATTTACGCGCAAGGGGAGAAAAGGAGTATTACACCTACACTTATGACGGAGCGGACAGACTGTCAAAAGTGACCCATAAATTGGACAATGGCTCGGAGACAAGTCTTCAACAAAACTCATACAATGGCCTTGGGCAGTTAACCGGCACCACGAACAGCGTCTTCGCCACCTCATACGCCTATGACATTCATTCGTGGCTCAAAAGAATTTATTCATGGAATCAGTCAGCCTTATTTGAGGAGAACTTGAAATATGCCGATTCGGACAATCCTTGCTACAACGGAAACATATCCGCAATGACATGGCAGAATAACGGTTCCACTACTCAGAGGTACGATTACATATATGACAATGCCTCTCGTTTGGTCAGTTCGTCATATACTTCCGGCAGCAACAGCAACAGGTATAACACACTGTATTCATACGACTGCATGGGTAACATCACGTCACTCAGCCGCAATGGACTTTTGGACGATGGCAGCTATGGTTTGATTGATGACCTCACGTTGACTTATGACGGCAACCAGCTTATGGCTGTTAGCGATGACGGTGACGCCCCTACATACAATAACGCATGGAACTTCATGGATGGCTCTGACAGCGAAATTGAGTATGAATATGACGCAAATGGCAATGTAACGAAAGATTTAAACCGAAACATATTGTCCATTCAGTACAATTCGCTAAACTTGCCTTCGGTAATAGAATTTGTCGGCGGAAAGACCATCAAATATACTTACAGCGCAGACGGACACAAGCTGAGAGCGGTATATACCACGGTAACTCCAGCCACCACTAAGCAGATAGATTACTGCGGAAATTTGATATTTGAAAACGGGCAGCTTAAGCAGATGCTTTTTGAAGGCGGTTACATACCGATGGACGACATGAGTGGAGCCTACTGTTTCTATGTGAAGGACCACCTTGGCAACAACCGTATGGTGGTTCACCCGAGCGGAACAGTAGAGCAGGTGAACAACTACTATCCATACGGCGGATTGATGTCAAACAGTACAGGTTGGAACACCCAGCGCTACAAGTACAACGGCAAGGAGTTTGACCGAATGCACGGCCTCGACTGGTATGACTATGGCGCAAGGTGGATGGATGCTGCCATAGGCAGATGGCACGTGATGGACCCGCTGTGCGAGAAGTATTATGACGTTAGTCCGTATAATTATTGCAGAAATAATCCCATATTATATTTTGATAAAAATGGTTGTGAAGGTGAAGGCTTCTTAACGAAGTTCGGTGATTCTTTTCAAAATGTAGGATTAGCGGCAGCTGCATTTGGTACTGCAACCATAATTATCAGTGCTGAAGCAGAAATTGCAACATTAGGAGTGTCTTCTATTCCATCTGTTGTAGGCGTATCTTCTGGTGCTGCTGCAATAATTGCAGGTAGCGTCACTTACACCATTGGTAGTGCAATGAAGATTACTGAGAGAATAATGCAAAATGCATCTTCTCAAGGTAAAAAATCTGTCGATAGTGGCAAGAATGAACGTCACGGAGATGGAGGAAGAGCGATGAATAGACCATCAACAGCAAAACAGATCAAAGATTTAGATGCACAAATCAAAAATGCTAAGAATAAAAAAGAAAGACAACGTTTAGAAAAAAAACAAGATAATATAAAACGAGAAGCACAAAGAAAAAAACACGGAGAAGAACATAGTAGAGGTTCAAAAAGATAAATATTCATTGAATTATAAATAAATTTTTCAAATTTTGTCATTATAATGGAAAAAGGTCTTATTTTAAACACATCATACAATGATTTTATCCTTGGAACTCAAGTCTCAAACTATTTCAATAAGAGACATGAGGAGGGAGTAGCAAGCGATAGCCTATTTAGCGACACAGTCTTTTTTGATTTTTATAACGATGGGGTTGAACTCTGGTGCGTAAATAACATTATTAAATCTGTTTGTTGCAAAATAACATGTATATATCAAGGAGTCAATCTTATAGGAATGAAATACGATGATTTCCAGAATCAATTTCATTTTTCTCCAACTGATAAAGATGTCATTTGGATAGAAGGCGGTGAAGGAAAGAATGGGCAGTATCAGCAAGTCTATGACTTCGATGACGAAGGATTACAGATATGGGTGTGGCGTAATAGAATCCGTACAGTGATAATTAGTGATTCTTCAGATTGCTTGGATTTGGTTCTGAATAAATCGTATCAAGAAATTGAATTAAATGTGCCTATCTCTAATTATTTCTACAAGAAGTTCAGGGAATTGGAGCAGGATGCGTCTCACCCATTCAAGCGTTATAAGTTCTTTTCACCTGAAGTTGAAGTCTGGTGTGAAAATAATCTGGTTGATGTTGTAATATCTGAAAGAATATGTGCTTATGAATACCAAGGCAAAACTGTCAACCTAGTCGGTTTAGGGTATGATACCTTCTTAAAACTGTTTGGTGTAACCTCTCGTGACAGCAAGCGGATATACGTAGATGCCAACGGAAGAAAGGAATTGCGCCATGTGTATGAGTTTGATGAGTTAGGTCTTCAGCTCTGGGTGTGGCACAAGAGTATCAAGACAGTTCTTGTCTATAATGCAAAAGAAAGTAAATTGCACCGGTATTTGTTAGAAACAGGGGAATCAGATGGACTGGTACATTGACCCGTCAGAAAAAAATAGAGCTTGAGTGATTTAACAAAATGACTATATTCATAATGGTACAGGGGACTGTCTGTGTGCCACGAGGCGCACATCTATATATAAAGGGTTGGCTACCCTCCCATATAAATGTAGCCGTAACTGCCAATGAGATGAGAGCAGGTCTCTCGGTGTCGGTGTGCAGGCACTGGCATCAAACCCTCTGCAAGCTGCTGCAGTCGGAAACGTTGCGGTGGTGAGCGTTGCAGAGAGGTACGTATTACTGAGCTGAACGCAAGTGAACCATTCGATGAGGTGTCGTTAATCTTGGTTCAAGTCATGTCAAAAGTCAGTGTCGGACAGTTCTGGCGACAAGCAATGCAATAACCTGTCTATGGCATTGCGGCATGCGGCATAGAGGTGGCAGGACAGTGATACAGGCTCGTTGGTGGAACGTGGGAAGCAGAAGTCGGAATGCCAAGGGAAATGCCGAAAGTGACGAACAAGGCAGAAACGTACCGAAGTCCGCTTCTGTGGCGGATTGCTCCGTAGTAGCGTTGAAGTGTCTGTAATGGATATGGAGCGAAGGGGGCGACACACTCAAGCAACTGAAATTATACAACTCTTAAACAAAGAGGAGGATATGATGAAAGAAGCAAAACCATTTGTGATAGACAAGACGTTAATCTACAAGGCTTACCTTAAGGTAAAGGAAAACAAAGGCAGTGCAGGCGTTGACTCGGTCGGCATTGAAGATTATGAGAAAGACTTGGGCAACCGCCTCTACAAGCTGTGGAACCGAATGAGTTCGGGTTCCTACATGCCGAATGCCGTTCGGCTTGTGGAGATACCGAAGCCTGGTGGCG
>OBLI01002374.1_pt1 | contig 16189 bp, 12 predicted proteins | sample 1519701 | NCBI WGS metagenome assembly OBLI01 (sample SAMEA3663005, study PRJEB22513) | pig gut metagenome | biome: pig gut; feature: pig-associated habitat; material: faeces | place: France | collected 2012 | reverse complement strand
GGATAATACCTTGTCAAAATATCCTTAAAGGTGCTGTCCCAGCAATATATAGTCAGCACCCGCCCCGGAGACAATATCTCATAAATATGCCAGGCTATCCCCAGCCCTGCCATCAAGAAAATACACAGCAATACCCAGATGCCGCTTTTTCTTCGCCCCATCACAAGCGCCACCTCCTGTACTTAATTGTATAGCAATCAAATGTAATTTGCAATATATTTTCTATTATTTTATCCTTTTTGCATTGGCAGAAAGCAAATCATGCCTGCATGTGAAAAAGCACCTATGAAAGCCAATAGCATAACTTTCATAGGTGCTTTATATAAATTACATCAAATCCATAACTTAGGCTGCACGCGAATAGTCCATAATAAAAATCTTACTGGCAACCTTTTCCACCTTTTCCAAAATCTCCTCAATCTTTTCCAATACAGATGCTGAATATACAATCTCTCCGCACTGGTCACATTTCCAGCAAGGAACATTCTCAATAATCACATAGCAGCCTTGCATCTGAGTAAAATATGTTCCTACATCCTTATTCATGATACCATTCCTGCAAATCAAGCACCGCATCTCATCCACCAGCCCTTCTTGTCTTAAAATCGCTCTCCCATTTCAGTGGGTCAGGAAAATATGCCGTTATAATTCTGCTAGCCGTACCTTCATCACTCATCACAACATGTATATACTTATTTGCTAAAGACATGCCTAATATCAAACAGCTGGGATAAGGATAATCATCTGGATACTGCTCAATAATCTCGCCACACATGACTGCATTCTTTACATCTTTTATCTTTATACCTCGCTGCCTGAAACGTTCAGCCGCATGAGCAGTCACAAAAACAGCATCTTCTTCATAATACTTTCGCAATTGATTTATATCAATCATAAGCCTACCTCAAAATCCACTATTTTCATAAATCAATCCCCTTATACACATTATACCAAATAAATAACAAAAAAGCACCTATGAAAACCAATGGAACAGCTCTCATAAGTGCTTTATCTCAACACTGCACATCAGGACATCGTCACTACTGCTCGATAAGATTCTTCATCCATATCTGCTTTTTGAGCAGCTTTTGCCACAGAAAGATCTCCCTCAATAGTGCACTACTACAAACTGAAACTTATCCACATTGCCGGACATACGCCACACTTACTATATCCGGAATTCATACCATAGTAATGAATTTTCCCCATATAATCAACCTCTGCAATAGTTGTCCGGCTATGTCCAGATGTTCTGAGCCACCAACGACAGATACCATCAGCATTTACATGAACACCTCTCTTTTTAGCATAAGCAGTTGCCTTTTTCAGACGGTGCATTTCTACAGGCAGGTACTTTTCCACCTCACTTGCACTTAGCAAAAAAATCCTGTCACAAGTAATCTCTCCAGAATCCACATCGTAATGCACATTCTTGTCTGACAAAACAATCGTCTCTTTAATCCGCGCTTTTTCTTGTTCAGCAAACGCTTCCGAGTAAAAACTACTATTTAGATAATGCCTGATAGCAGAACTTTCCCACGTCACATCTTTGTCCTTATCGTGAAATGCCTGACATATAATTGCAGCCCTGCTAAGAAGCAGCATTTTCTTAGATTCAACTGCCAGCACAGTCCACTCTATTGGTGAGAGGCCATTATTGCCTGACTTGTACCTGCCAAATTCAACAATATCCCCAGGCTTGCTGTTACAAACAGCTTGCCACTTTTCTTGTTCCCCCAGCCGCTCTTTTTCTTCAATATACTTAATCAAGCCATCTGTTTTGCAACCAAATAATCCCTGTATCTCTAACGGCTCAAAACTATAGTCATAGGACAGCTTGCCATTATCAGACTGCACGTGCAACGCCTTAAGATAAAACTTATTATCACGCCTTGAAAATCTCGGGCTGCCATACATTATACATTCTCTGCCCAAAGCACAAAAACCTCTTGCCTGCTCCCTGGCAATTGGCAGCACAATTTCTTTTACAGGGATTATATCCTTCAAGTAGTCATACCACGCCAAATAAAAACTTATAGTTCCTGTGTGGGCGGAATATGAATCTTTATTAGGCTTGCAAACTGCCAAGGGCAAAACAGGCACCGTATCCAAACGATTAAAATAACTATCATCTGACTCATAAAGCAACTTGTGCCAGCTAATAACCTGCAAAGGAATACTATTTCCCATATAATCAAAAATAAATATCCTGCTATAATCCAAGCATGTTTTTCCTTCATATACATCCAGAGAAGCTGCCAGCTCCCCATCAATCACATCATCATATAACATATTCAAGGACACACAAAAAGTAATATCATCATCAATAGCAACAACATCATCCCGTGCATCCAAATGGCAACGCACAAAAACCATACCTGTGTATTTATCAGCTGATTTCCGCTCTAAAATACCATAGCCTATATGCCTCGGCTTCATAGCTCGTATCCGTTCACGATATTCTTCTTCGCTTTCAAAAATATCTTTGGCAAATACATTGCCATCAGCATTGCATTCACCAGAATACTGCCCATCAAACAAATTCTCTGGTAAAAAATGTTTAACTGCCAAAGGATTCTTTTCAAAATTTTTCAAATCCAAGCCTGACAAATCACTACCATGAGCCGCTACAAGCTCTGCACCAGTCAGATTACAATAAATTTCTCTTTCGTAATCACTGGCAAAATCTTCACATGAAAATTCATGCTTTTCATGCACGGCCAAAAACCAGATCACGATATATGTAAACTTTTCCATGATCCGTTCTGGTTTCTCATTATATTCCCCCCCTTGATAGTGAATACAATGATTAGCATAAATACGTATAGAATGAAATAACTCTGTGACATTTTCAGGTATTTTGCCACAATCCGACAAAAAATTTATATTATCAAATAGACTTTTTCTCTCTGCCCCCAGCCTGCTTACAATCAACTCCAACGCCTGCCGTATTTTAAACATGGCAACCCCCATGTCCTCCTGCAAATATAATTCCGCAGCTCGGCACAACTCATACAACACAGCATTTAGATTTTTGAGAAAATCAAACCCACCCATTCAGATAGCCCCGCTTCTTCACAATTTTACACAGCATTACCTGTCACTCTATCTTCATAATTTTCTTTACCTGATCCATATAACGTTTTTCCTCTGGAACCACACGAAACTCTATACGCCTGGAGGCTTCTTTATCTTCCGTGCCATCTGGCTTATAACGAAGATGGCTGGAAGACAAGCCGTTAGCAGTCAGCTTGGCTTGCAAAAACGCCTTTTTGTCTTTTAATTCTTCCATAGACATTGTTTCGTTCAAAATAGCTCTGGTCCGATCCTGGGACAGCTTCATATTCTTAAAATACGCATCTGCCTGGCTTCCTCCCAGCCCCCACTCTGAAGAAGTATGTCCCTCTATACGAATTTCTTTGATGTTGTCAGGATTGCATTTTGCTATGGCATTCAGATACTTAGGCAGAAAATTTTGCAGTTCCACTTTGAAACCTGCTGGAATATCCGCACTGCCAGCCACAAAATGACTACTTGCATCCTCAAAACATACTGCACCTATCTCACCGTTGTAATGCAGATGATATTTTTCCTTTTCTTCATCTGTAAAAGCCTCATCCAGATTACGTTTCAGCTCCTCCGCTGCATGGGTAGATTGCTGGGCAATCGCTTCTATTTCCCGCTTCTGCTCCTCTGCCTGATGAGTAAGAATAACCGCTAAAAACAAAAATATCACCAAAACGCCTGTGATCATATCAGTGTTAGAAATCCACACTGAAGTTTCAGGACTTTCCCTATGACGCATAAGTTATTTCATCTCCTCAAATTCAGGCGGTTCAACATCATAATCGCTATCTTCATCCTGAACCACCCCATCCGGCATTTCAGATAGCTCTACTATCTCCGGCACCTGTGCCAGTTCCGCCTTATTAAACAACTCTGCCATACTGTGCAAAGCTTCATTCATCTCACGATTGAATACCCCCTGGCTTTGCGCCATCGACTCGCACAAAAGCTTCAAGTTCTCATAAGCATTGTTCATACCTGCCAAAAGCCTGTCCGCCATATCATCCTTGCGACCCGATTTCGTCAGCTTGTCATAAGCGCAATCCGCCACATTTTTAAAGGTCTCCAGCATCGCTTTATGCTGCTCCATCTGCTTTTGCATCTTCCGATGCAAATTATCCATATTTTCAGCCATCATAGCTGCCGAAGCAGTATATTTGTTCATATTCTCATAATACTTCTTTAAATCATCAGCATTCTTTACATTGCTATCCTGAATATGCTTCGTTGAGGTATCAAAAGCTGTAGTCAAACGTGCAAAGGCTCCCTGAATATTTTTTAAATCTTCTTCAACGGACTGGCCAAGCACTGTCATCTTGCTACGTGTACCATCAATATATTCCTTGAATACATCATTATATTTTGCCTGCTGTTCCTGTAGCTGTGACAAACTGTCATTAAAGTTTTCCATCAGATGCAAGCTGCTGGTAGTCATTGTCCTTACCTGCTCAGTTACTTGTTTCATTTCGCTGCTATATGTGCCTGCCTGTTCCACTAATGGCGATATTGCAGTGTCAACCACCTCGGTAACCTTGGAAAAATCCATCTGGGATATGGTTTTTGACAAATCATCTAATGCACTACGCAAAGCACCAATGCTATCCTCTGTATTAGAAATAAAGTTTGCAAAATTCCCATCCAGCTTAGAAAAGTTTTCATCGATGCGAACCACGAATTTCTCGGTATTGCTATTTACGCCATTCAAGGTTCTATTAAGGCTGGAAAATAATTTTTTGGTTTCTGCCAGCTGAGTTTTGAGCATAACTGACGAAGAATTCATTCTATTCACTGACTCATTAATAGTTTGCAGATACTTATTTACATCATCCAGCAAAGTGTTATTAATTTTCTCACTAATTTGAGCCATAGAAGCATAACATTCCTCTGTTTTTTTGAGCTGGGCTTCCGTTACTCTTTGCACCATATCCCTAAGACCGGCAGTCACAATATCCAATCGTTTATCAAGATGATCTGCAATAATTTTGTTCTGATCATTTATAGAAGCATTAATCTTCTTCATCATTTCAAAAAAAGCAGCTTCATCATAATATTGATACTCCGCATCTGCCTCGTCACCGTATTCCTCTGTTGCACGCTTCAAATAAATCTTTGCTGCCACAGAAGCCAGCAACCCCACTACCGATGTACAAAACGCCAGCTTAGTACCAGAAATAATATTCGTAACATCAGAACCATCAAATGTATACAAAACTATGCTAATGCCAACAAAGGTATAATAGGTTCCCTGAGCCACCATCAAAGATGGATAAATACTATCCCCCAGCTGCTTGCGCTTGATGTCACGCTTCATATCCTGGCAGTAATGCCAGCATAGATACCCCGAGGCAGCAATAGGCAGTAAATTATTCAGCCCGTTCAATAGAAAAACAATAGTATCATTCTCACTATCAGCCATGGATATTTTCAGGCACTGCGCAATAACAAAGACCAATGTGGTTGCAAGCAGATAACCAAAAGACCACTTCCAAGGCTCTTTAAAACTTTCTCTGTCCATACATACTCTCCAAATCAACAAATTCCCTATACAGCTTATATATCAAAACTTAAAATTCAGATAAGATGGCAATCAGCCGTGTTCTGGAATAGTAAACTTATCTTTACAATCCTGCCAATCAAATAAATATGTGAACATACAAACCACCCACTGAGCGCAATTCCTGCCTGAACGGCTTTTTCCCAGTTTCAGAAAAAAAACTGCACAAAGGTCGTTTTTTGCATCCACATCTGCTGGCTGATGATTTTCCAACAATTCTTCCTGTCGTTTTTGTTCCTGCAAAAAACGATTGCCCCATCCAGCCTTTAATGCCATAGAAAAGGCTGGATATGCTTTTTTATAAAACGCATCATCGAAAGCGTAACGTGTAAGCATGCCATCAAATTGCTGCCAGTTTTCTTTGCACAGCCACTCAGGATTGGCAAGATAATATTTCTTAACTATATCGGAAAACATAAGCTTCGGCTTTTTTTGCCCTTCTTTATAAAGGGTATTTCCAGAATGTTCCTGCTTATTACCAGCCTTGCCTTGCAAAATACTGTTCGCAGCCTCCCAAATCCGGCTGATGGCATCTTTGAATTCAACTATACCCATACGGCCACTTCTTCTGCGAGCTTCACATTCTTCGATATTTTTCTTGATGACATAAATCTCCTGCACATAATCATCTTCCAAAATCTTGTCACCGACTTCCGACTGCATAACATCGAGAACAGGGTAAGCAGACTCCTTAGTCTTGCCCATGCCAGCAACATTTCCGCCATGAGTCCCCATGTAATATACAGCCTCTAAATCCACTTGCCATTCCAAAGCCTCGCAAATCAAGGCCTGAAATTCCATCAGCTTCTCTTTTGCCAAATTTGGACAGGCCTTTCTTAGATTATCCATGACTACATTGGGAGTATTATCTTTGTTAAGCCCCTTATAAATATAAATTCCCACAGACTTTTTGGCATCTAATATACTATCCAGGTACTGATACTTAAAGAGAATAATGTTGTTTTCTTCACACAAAGAAGCAATCTGATGATAAAAACGTCTTTCAGCATACAGAATCTTAGGGTCATCCTGCAAAATTTTTCTGATCACCCCTGGCAAATCCAATTCAACAGCCTCAGCTACTTCATGCTGCGATTCTGCCGGTTCAGGCTCCACAACATTAGAAGCACTATCACGATTGACAGATCCCCTATCCATAATGGCTTGCTCCTGATGAGGTATGTCTGCCCATCCGACCTTTACGGATATTCTGCTGCCAATCATTTTCTGCAAATTATGCTCAAAATCTTCCTGCGTAATCTCGGAAGCAGCTTTCATAGATTGAGTTATGAAAGCCAATGCTTTCTGCGCACTTTCCTGCATAGCAGCAGCGCCCAAAGCGTCCTCCGCTGCCCTGACAGCTAAATAATCCTCCGTATTCGCACCGGTACTTCCATCTTTCCCAGTTATGCCAGACTCAACAGGCAGAACCCTATCAATGCGCTCATGCAATGCGAGTAAAATACGTTGCCATATATTTAGCTTGCCAGCCCTAGCCTGCTGACTATTACTGGCACTATCCTGTCCAGGTATCTCCTGCTGCCTGCTACTGCCAAAACTGCCCGAAAAAACAGGGGCAAGGACAACTACCGGCAGACTGACATGACGCATAATTCCATTTGCATTATGCTTCAAACTTTCACTTGTATTCAAAATCAAGACTCCTTTTATTTGAGCTCCAGCCTTAATTCGCCTTCGCAACGCAAATGCCATTGATTACCTTGCTTCTTAAATACAGCAGGAACTTTAGGTATGAACTTATAAGCACCATTCTGATAACCTGTCTTAAACGCTTCCTTATATCCTTTAGAACTATGCCGCGATTGTTCATAACTCAGGCTAGGATCTGGATAAACCATGTAATATCCTGGTTTATCCAGCGGAGCTGCCCAATAATATCCATTAACTTCATCCGTCATAAATTCCGGATCTATATTCGGATCTGCTTGCTTGGCACTCTCATTAGAACAAATAAATCTTTCAATATGCCATTTATTAAAAAACTTATTTTGAGCAGCCTTTCTTCCTAATGAAAGCTCTGAAATGCTGCTTTCGCAAATCTCACGCGTAAATGACTTGAAGTCTCGTTCAGTCTTAATATCAACCACAAATTTATCATTTTGATTCCGAGTAATACTAGACTGATTGGCATATTGCAATGGCAAGTTTTGCCTTTTAGTTTCATTACACATTTTAACGCTTGGCTTTACATTTTCTTTTTTTAATGAACTAATTCCCGGAGAGAAACTTTCTTCCAATTTTTTCACTCGCTGAGTTAAAGATTCTTGAACAGCTTTCATATTTTGTATCTCTCTCTTTAACTGCTCCACTTCACAGTGAATTTGACTTAAATCGCTTGTGGGGGGGATTTGTGTATTGAATTGATTCTGCTCTCCAACAACTGGATGCATACTCGTATCTGAGTTCCCATAAATGTACTGTGTTCCTGTAGAGTATTGCATAGTTGAAATAGCACTTTGTCCCGAATTACAATTCTTAATTACATGACTCATTTGCTTAATACCAATATACCCTTTCTATGCAGTTTCCATTTTCCCTGAAAGATTGCCGGCTTCTGCACTTTTATTTTAGTATACGCTCCTTCGACATAATTTGAATCAAATACCACCTTAAAAGCATATGCTACATTTCGTGTTTGTTCATAAGTAACACGGGCAGGTATTACTGCATAATAATCATTGCCCAAATCATATGCCATATATGGACCTTCCTTTTCAGTGGCAAATACAGGTGGGATACTTGGGTCAACTACTCGTTCATTATGATTTGCACACGTAAACATCGTAACAAATGGGGAATCTTTTAATTTTTTATCATTAACCCTTTGTTGCATTCCATCTTCCATGCCGTACAAAGCATTATAGGTAGCTATAAACTCATCAGCCAGGCTTTCATCATATGGCTCAGAAGAAACTGTACTCCCTGCAGAACACATCATTTTAACACTCTGAGGAGCAGTGTGTTTTTCCTTTGCTTCCTTGTCTGCTTCCAATTTTTGTATTCTTTCACTCAAGCCCCCAAGCTCATCCCTCAAAACTTCTACCTGCTGTTGCAGGCAAATAACATCATCCTTACTCACTTCATCTATCTGCTCAGAACCACGAATTTGCTCTCCACGCTCTACGCTATGGGTTTGAGGGGTATCTGCAGCCCCCTCATTCTTACGCAGCATGAGCATCCCCACAGCAACAGCAGACAACAACATTGCCCCTAATGAAACCCAGTCACCATATGGCCCCAATATTCCCTTGCTCCGATTAATTTCTTGCTTCATTTCTTTCGAGGCATTAGTAACATCTAAACGGATACGTTGCACTTCGGAACGCAAAGATTGAAAATCCGCATTCTCAATAGCATTAATTTCAGTACCTGATGTATTTTTTCCTGCTTCTGCAAAAGCAAAACCTGATACCGAAAAAGAAATACAAACAGCCACAATAAACAGTTTATAAAAAGTAATTTTCATGCACTTCATCTCCCAACCTGCATATCAATTAACTGCTTCATTGCAACAATAAAAATTGGCTCAACATATATTTTTTTAGGATCCTGTCCTTTCAGGGCGACAAAATACCCATCTACTGCTTTCTGCAATTTAGCCATATCGGTATTAGACAACTGAATTGGCTCATACCAGATATTCTTTCCCCGGTTAAACATGTCTACAAAATCATACAGCTCATCCAGTTCAGATACTCTTATACCATCTGACATATCCTTGGCAGAAATAAATACATCTGGATAACCCGGATCTTCACGGCAGTTGAAATCATTACCAGCCATAACTGCTCCAACTTGAAAAGCATCATATTCCTCTCCAAAAAGAGCTGTATTAATATCATCTTCATTGAAAAACTCACGATCATTAACCGGCTTTTCCCCAATCATGCCTGTAACAACTTCAATTTTCGGATGGCTACTTAAATAAATCTTAAATCCATCATCCATACGCAAGCCTGATTTTTTCTCCAGCACACTCTTAATAATGTTTAAATATACATTATCCTCACTAAACCTGCCACCTGTCAGCCATGAAAAAATACGGGAACCATTACCTCCAATGAATATATCCGGCAGCCTGTCTTCCTGATAAATTCCTTTATCTTTCAAGGTAGCCAAAAGTTCGCCCAAATAGTAAAACAAACCACTTACAGCCAGCTGGGACTGCTGCAGCACAGCCTTAACCTCAGGTTTACCTATCAGATTTTTTAATTCACGCAAAAAATCTCTGCTGCTGTCCCGCATCCTTGCATCAAATACAGCATTATTGCGTGCATAATTACTAGAATCGCTATTTATTTCAAAATCACTATCTGAACCAAACAAAGTCATATGAGCAGCAATCGGCTTGAAGAAATATCGTCCTGCATACTGCAACGATGTATGATAAATAATTTTGCCTGGTGCACCACTGATAATAGAAATATCTGTAGTGCCAGCACCAATATCCAAGCACACTGCACCGGAAGCAAAATTGCAAAAAGCGTTATCCACTTTGTTAAAGTGATAGGAAGCTGCCTTGCTTTCCGACCATGAGAGAACTGGTATCTCATCAGCTTCTGCCCAAAAGCCTGTATCTTGCCCGGCATCCTCAACCGCATCAAGACATGTTCCTTCAAAGGCTATTTTCTGCGCCTGAGAAAAAGCCGTTGGATAGGAAAAATGCCAGCTTATAGTGTCAACACCATTATAAACGGCTTCTGCCATGATGTGCATACACATCTGCTTCAAATAAGCAGCAATTTCATACAAGCCTCTTTCATCATTCTGCCATTTTAAGTTAAGGTCTATTTTTGTGCCTGCATTAAAGAATTCTTGCAAAGCACTTTCACTCGTAAGCCACGCAATATGTCCTTCCTCCAATGGCTTGATTTCTCCCAATCTACGCCTTTCGCCAATAATTCTATATGCACTGATAGTGGAACCATCTTTCAAATTACCTTCCAACTGCTCATGCTCATCGTAATTGAACGCTTCATGTCCATGCTGCTTACATGGCAGAAAATTCAAGGCGGTACGTGAAGACGTCAAACCAGAATTAGTTATATGATACGCATTAGCGGTAAACACAAATGGCTCCATTGCCTTGTCATTTTCCCGGTAATACACCATGGTGCTGGATGTACCAAAATCAATGCCCACATTCCAATGCACACCTGCCATCCTGTTGTAAGCATTAGGCTCTTTCATCAATACAATGCCAGCTGGAATCACACCATCCTTTGTATTGTATTGGCAACATAAAGCCTCTGGGAAGTCAGCCAGCTTCGCAGTATACTTATTTGCCAGACCGTTTTCAGGTACGCGCAGTTTATTTCCGTAGCACCAAGGATTTACATACAACAAATCTACACCAAGTTTTTCATCATTCTGGGCAGCTACATTCTCATAATAAAGATAGTATTTTTTCCAGCCAGAACGCTTGATGTTCGGCCATATTTCTATTACAGGTATTTCCAGATTTTGGAATACCATATCTTTCTGATTATATTCCTTGGTGTACTTATATTCCCCTTTGACCAATGGAAAGGAAAAAGTAACAAAAATATTATTACCCTTTTGCTCTATATACAGCCTGTCTGCCAGCTCCTGGGCTGTAAAATACTCCAAAATTTCTGTTTTTAACGGCAACAGAGGCATCAGTCCAGCATCAGAATTTTCCAAGGCAGAAACACCGGCTACACTTAAAGAGCAAACAAGTGCACCAGCATTCAGAAGCACGATCTTATCCGTAAAGAAATCCTCCGGCCTGCGAAATTCTGCCCCATTCAACAAAACCCTGCCAATACGCCCCGGACCATTAGTGAGGTCTGATTCGACTAAATCATTGGCAGATATCCCTGCCCATACCGGCAGTTTAGCCGGATGCACACCCACCGTGCTGGCAAAAGACTTTACCATTTCAGGTGAAACAATCAGAATATCCTTATGGCACTTACGAGCCTCAGAAACCACCATCTTTACAGCAGAGCTTTCTGATGTAGCTTCCCTGGCCTGAGCTGTGTAATTTATCCAACGAAATACACCATAGTGCAACTCAAGCCCTGCATCTATAAATTCAATTGGTGCACCAAAAGTAACCTGCGGACAACGCTTTTTGATATCAGCACGATAACTAGCCAACACGCGGAGTAAACCTTTGACGATTTTTTCATCACCAGATGCCAAGCCCTTGCTTATAGACAAGCCATGCTCCTGTACTCTCATATGTAACTTATCCAGCCAATTAAAAACTATCAAATGCTCCTCATCAGACAAGCGGCCTACCGGATCTGTCAGCATCCTGCCATCACTGCTCCAAGGCTCTTGCAACTCCCCGGCAAAAATATTCATATAGTCAGCAGCCGTATGCAGCAACGTAGTCGGAGATGTAACAGCTAACGGCTTGCCATTAAGGTAAATCATGTATAACCTGTTCCAAGGATTGGCATCAAAATCATCATCCTTGAAAACAGCTTCCACCGGCTTTAAGACATCCAATACTTTTTCAATAGTTCCGCCATTGATAGGATCAATAATAACTTCCCTGGCAGTTATATGCAGATGCTTGACTTCTTTAAGTGCAAGCATAGCAATCAGGGAACGCCATTCTCCAACTACCTGCTGATGCAGGCCATTAACAAAACCAATCTTATTATCCTCATCAAAAAGTGCCAGCTGAAACAGCAATGGACGTGCCCAAACATCTGGAATGGAATCTATATGCCCCACATTAGCAAATTCTGCACCAGAGTCAATGCTCTCTGCCAGGGAATTGAGAAAATCGTGGGACTCTCTCTGCCAGCATGCCTTGGTTGCCACCTCTACAGTGAGGTTTTTATTCAATTTAGGTAATAATGGATAACTTCTGCTCTTATTATCTGACATTTTCAGCTTCTCCCCTATCTATTAGATTCACAGCTATCATAAAGCAATCGCAAAAACTTGCAAAAACCATTCACGCCAGAATACGCCTTATTCGCATAATGCTTATTGTCATTACAATCACCTTCTGACAGGCGGAACCACACCTCATTCAAATCAACCTTCGTACTATCGACACAAGTAGCAAACTTTGATGAATTAATCACAATTTCCTTGTCTACCGAAAAAGCATCTTCATCCACATAGGTAACCCGTCTGCCATCTTTGCGGCCTTCCAGCTGAGCCAACCACCTGACGTAGCTTTCTGTATATTCCTCAAATGCCCTGACCTCCGCCGTTTCCAAATTGATACCATCAAGATGATCCACATACCAAGGATATTCATAGACAGGCAATTCACCCTTAGATAATTTATGTATAACAGGTTTCACCAAATGCTCATAAGCAAAGATAAACCTCGTAAACTGTGCCATCCTGTCCCTGAGCTTTACTGTATCTCCGTTGTCCATATGTAAATCCGGCAAATCCTCCCAGCCATATACAGCTTCATCACTGCGGCTGATATAAGAACAAGGCTTGAGTTTCTCGATAGCAGAACTATAAAAATCAAGGGCTGCTAATGCACCATAAAAATCTACAACATTTGCATCATTCTTTTGTTCAATCGCCCCAATGCTGAACTCTACACTGGAATTACCATTATCACCAATAAAATACATTGAATTGTACGGATTGTCCTGCACAGAATAGTATTTAATGGCAGCCTTTGTATTAGTAATAAAATTTTCTGAATCCGCAAAAATCGAGCCATCTTCCTGCACTTGTGATTTAAAAGAAAAATATGGAAGTATAAACGAACCACCAATGGCTACCTTGGAAGCATCTGTAAATTGGTTGCGCAACAACCTTGCAATAGTAGGCAAACCGGCAGCTCCTGTCCCGCCAAAAATTGAGCCTGCAATGAAAATATGCACATCTTTACCGTTATCCACATCAGCGTTTACTGTGCTGATAAAAGTCTTCCACGGCTCATCACCCGTATTGCTGAGAGAAACCTTCTTGGCCATGACAGCAGCTCCGATGGACGGCCTGCCTCTAAAGCCCTTGTTCAAATTTGTATGCCGCTCATCCTTCGTATATAATGCCTCATACAAATCACCAATAGGCTGTCCCTGATAAACCTGATAATCCAAGATATTGTCTAAATTGCTATTAATTTCAGACGGACTCCAAATAAAAGGCTCCGCCTGGCGAATCTCTGTCTTTAATAAAGCCGTTTCTGTACCTATGTTCAGCTTCTGAAAATGGCAATAGCTATTCAGAAGCTTATTGCTGCGAGTAAGATTGCCATTTGACCGATCAGGATCTATAGCCATCATATAAATATCCTTCTGCTTCCTCTTATTAGGCATCGCCCCTGCGGCACACAGATGAATAAGCGACTCCATAACCTTGGCTCCTGAACCACCGATTGATATAAAATAGTAACCCATATTTCCAACCTCACTTTCCAGTATTTGGTGCAAGAATTCTCAGTGAACCTATCGGTGTATACTTATAATTAGCAGGAGTAGCCCAAATAGTCACACCCCAATACGCACCTCCGGCGAAAAACAATGGAAATATCACTAGAATGACAACCGGCAGCACAAACGCCTTAACAACGATAGAATACAGTACAGGCACCGCTATGCTGACTCCCAGTACAGCAAGCCCAAATAGTCCCCAGGTCATTCTTTTGCCTACCCCAAAAGGGCCTGTAACCGAAAAGACACTATATGCACAAATATACCAGCAGCTTGCAATAATCCAGGTCAAAACTGCTACAATGATGGTCAAATTTCTGTAGGCAGCTTTCCAGGCATTTAGGGTAACATCATGTCCTGCTATGGCAGAACGCCCCAATGCAGCGCCTCCAAAATATGCAATAACTCCAGCCAGGCAGGCAACAAGCAAAATCGTTACCATATGTCTTAATAATTTTTTATTTCTGCTATTCATATTACCATCCCTCTTTTGCATTTATTACCATATCCATATTGACAATTACAGGCTGACTGCCCATTACTTCATCTTTCAGGTTTTCTACAAATCTGTTAAAATTTACAGTCTTTGTCCCATCAAAAGAAGCTGCATCCAAATTAATATTAGGCAGAGTCCAACTGCTGATCCAATCTGGCAGCTTTAATCCATCATCCCCCGGAATTAATTCTATATGCAGAAAATTGATTTTTCCTTTTTCAAGTACATCCCGTGGCAAAAACTTAACTATCACCTGATATTTGTCATCCTCTTTTCCCTGCAGCTCAATGCTGACATTTTTCCCTGAATCCACAGGCAGCCATTCACCATTTTCCGAATACATAACTTTGGTTTCGTATTTCAAATTGTCTATATCAAATGTACAGCTTCCCAAACCAGGCTTATAAGTAAACTCTGCGGCCAATACAGCTTCATCATCCATTGAATCCAGCTCATACTGCTTAATCCTGTCATCCTGAATAGGCAATAATTCGTTTCTCAACAAATTCTGAGTATCTTCTGTTAACAGCTTCATATTGGAAAGATTAGTCGATTTTCCTATGATATTCTCCGTCAACATAACATATTGGATATCAAAACCGTCAACGTTGCGATTTTTCCATTTTTGCAAAAAGGCTGCAACGTTATTTTCCGGTCCTAAAATCAGCATATAAAACGGCCTGTATTTAGAGGCATCATTTCCGCTATTATAATTTATTTTGTTAGCACTCAGACCAATATCATAAATAGTGCCATCAAATGGATTGCGTATACCTATGATGGCAACCGCTTCATGGTTGGAAAAGTATTTTTCGCGTATATTTTTACTGATATTGCCCAAATCAGCAGCATCCTCATACAGATCAGTAACAATAACAGATACATGTTCCGGATCTGCATTTGATACTACATTATGCACAGAAGTTACTAGTTCAGTATGATAACCAGGATTGCTAAAATTCCTGTGCTCTCTGCCCTGAAGAGGTGTTATTTCTTTGCCAAATCTAAAAAAATGAACATCTCCCAAGGAACTGGCAACATCTTCTAAATTATCAGGTAAGTTTTTATACAAATTTCCGTTTGAAATAGTAGCATAACCTGCCATCGAGCTAGTCGCATCCCAATATACATCAATCACTACCTTATCTTGTGCCTTTGTCTCCGGCTTGACAACAGCTGGTACATTTGCTGGCATGGTTTCTGAACTCTCATCAGAAGAAACTGAAACCATGTACACCAATATAGTCACAGCTAAAACGATGACAAAAATAAAGGCACCAATTATGTTTCCTTTTTTCATTGATTACACCATCTTTTCCAAAGTATTCTTGCTGCATTTCATATTAACAAAACGCAACAACCGTCTACTATCTTAGCACATTTGCCCCCCTAGGCAAGACATAAAAAATGTGAGACAAAAAAACCTTCAGCTGCACACGCTCACATACTCATAATGATAATCTCCATACCTGCACTACTAAAATCCGTATAATGACTGAAATTTTTGTGAAAATAGAAAAAAGCACCTATGAAAACCTATCAAAACGTTCTCATAAGTGCTTTATCTCAAATCAAATTTGCTTGTCTAATTACGCTTTTACTTTTTCACTTCGCCAGTCTTTCCAATGCCCAGTGAGCAATATCATGGCGGAAGTGGGCATC
>OBLI01002373.1_pt1 | contig 16195 bp, 13 predicted proteins | sample 1519701 | NCBI WGS metagenome assembly OBLI01 (sample SAMEA3663005, study PRJEB22513) | pig gut metagenome | biome: pig gut; feature: pig-associated habitat; material: faeces | place: France | collected 2012 | reverse complement strand
TTGTGGGCAAGGTGTGGAAGAAGGAGGACGAACTGAAACAGTTGAAGTCCGAACTCGCCGCATTGGACCGCAAGATCCAGTTGGAGCTTGCACCACCTGCTCCAGAGGTGAAACAGCAGGAAGAAAAGCCTGATGGGGAAACTCATAATCTCCCCAACAAAACCATAGACATCCGACCGGAGCAAAATGAGCAGATTTATGGACGCAGAGAGATTGTAGAGCCTGTTCGTAGAATAAGACTGGGCTGAAAGCTGTATATATTATAAGGAGGGAACACGTGTTGTTGAACTGAATCGAGACAGGGTGTTCCCCTCCTTCATTTATCACATACAGCATATATCTATGGCTACTACAAGATTCAAGTTCCGTGCCTCTTCTGTTTCGGGAAAACAGGGCACGTTGTTCATTCAAGTGATTCATCAGCGTGTGGTGCGTCAGGTCAGCACGAAGTATAAACTCTATCCGAAGGAGTGGGATGCCGCCAAGCAGTCGGTCGTTTTCCCAAAAGATACGTTTCCTCCCCGCAGTCAGTATCTCCAAGATGTACAGGAGGCGTTGCAACATGATGCAGTACGCCTGCAACTCATCATCCTCTCGCTCGACCATAACCGCAAGACGTATCAGGCAAGGGATGTTGTCGAGCGGTTCTTGAAGAAAGAGCCCTCCGATGACTTCCAACAATTTGCCGAAAGAATCATCAATCAAAAGAAAGAGGAGGGGCATCTCTCCATTGCAGCCAAATATCGGTCCTCGCTCAACAGCCTCAATCGTTACCTCGAAGGTCGTCAACTAGCCTTTGACGACATAACCTCCTCACAGATGCTCAATTATGAGACCTATCTGAAAAAACAAGGACTGTGCTCCAACACCACCTCTTTCTATATGCGTAATCTGCGTGCCATCTACAATCAAGCGGTGAAGCAAGGACTTACGCCACAGAATCATCCTTTCACCACTGTCTATACAGGCATAGCCAAAACCGTGAAGCGTGCTGTCAATGCCAAGGAGTTTCAGCAAATAAAGTCTGCCAAACTGCCCCCTAATTCCTTCGCTGCCCTGTCGCGCGACATCTTCCTCTTTAGTTTCTACACCTGTGGTATGTCGCTGATTGACATCGCCAATCTGAAGAAGACCGACCTTCAAGGCGACTATCTTGTCTATTGCCGTCAGAAGACGGGACAGCAGATACGAATCCATTGGGAACCCTGTATGCAGGAATTGGTGAATAAATATCATAAAGACGACTCCCCTTATCTCTTTTCCCTCATCGCTTTTCCCGGCATTGAAGAGGAGCGTCAATATCAGAACAGGATACATCTCATCAACCATCACCTGAAGAAATTGGGCGAGGAGTTGGGCCTGTCCTCCAAACTCACCTCTTATGTGGCGCGTCACTCTTGGGCAAGTATCGCCAAGAGCCAGAATGTACCTGTAGCAGCCATCAGCGAAGCGATGGGACACACTTCCGAGCGCACAACACGCATCTATCTGAAATGGTTCGATAACACCCTTGTTGACAATGCCAACCAAAAGGTACTCAGTGCGATAGCATAAAGAATGGAGGAAAAATGGTGTTGTGCAAAATGCTTCATCTCTTGGTAAGAGATGTATCGGGCAACATAACGTGCATGTTATCAATGAAAAAGGAAGTGGGGGTCAAATTTTTCGCTCAACATTTGTATCACATTTTGGAAAACAGCTTAAATTGACTCAAATCAACAATTTTGTCTGTTTTTCAAAGATAATTCCATTATTTTTAGGCAGTTTGAAAACTTTTTCATACCTTTGCCAACGATTAGATACATCTCTTACCAAGAGATGAAGATAATTGGAAACAACAAAAAGTGTAGAATTTAACAAAAAAGGAATGTAAGGTTAAGATGAAATCGCAAGTTGACAGGAAGTTTGACTCCAGGAGCCAGCTTTTACATACAATATGCGTAACTGCCTGTTTCTCAGTTAAAAAGAGAAGCAAGCGGGAATAAAAGAAGTACTCTTACCCTCCATTTTTACCCCTCCAAGGCTATTTTTTTCTTATTCATGGGAGCTGAAAAAACGTCAGAAGACCGTTGGTATGTGTTGCGCGATTTAGCACGTCCGAACGCCAAGAATCCCGCCTACAAACAACTGCAAGCGATGCCGGAGATGAAGGATTGCGTGTTTGTGCCGCTCAAGCAACATGTGTTCATGGAGTTTGGGAAGCGTGTGGTGCGCTTTATCCCCTACATGCCCGACCTTGTCTTTGTCCATAAGTCCAGGGAAGAACTTGACCCCATCGTCCGCAAGATGGAACTGTTGCAGTACCGCTATGTGCGTGGCGGCAAGCAGTTTGAGGCGATGAGCGTTCGAGCCGAGGATTTTAAGAAGTTCAAGGATGCTGTCGAGCAAACCGACAATGTGGAATACTACAGCTATGAGGAGGTCTCTCCCCGGATATATGGCAAGCAGATACGCATTGTCGGTGGTCGTCTCAACGGCTTCGAGGGTCGTCTGATGAGCAAGAAAGGCAGCAAGTTTAAACGCCTCCTTGTTGACCTCCGGGAGTGCAATCTCGCTGCCGCTATCCAAGTGGAATCGGAATTTATTCAATTGATGAAATAACTATCTTCAGAATTCATCCAAAGTAAAGAATATCAAGTAAAAACTCCAATATATGGACAATAGCAGAATTGAGGTTTATAAAATAATCTGTGGAAATAAGACCTTTCGCCAGATTGCTATAGAGAAGAACGAGGGCATTGATCAGGCTAATGATAATGAAGTGTTCAACAGCATTTTTTCCCTTTTCCTAAGAGTCTTGACTTGTAGAGAAGTATTCTCCACCAATAATACGAAGTTGGGACTTACCTTGTTTCATACCAATGGTGAAGACCCTAACACGATATTGTCATCTCATTCAAACACTCAAATTATTGAAGGGTTTGTTGACGGTGGTCCTTACGACCGGTTAAGAAAGATTTCTGAACGCAACAATACTACGGAATTTTCAACAATTGATAGGAACAAGATAGTTACTGACCGATATTATATCTACATGTATTTGCCTTTAGGTTCTTCCTGTGGATTATTATTTCTTGAACGAAAGAAAGGCCAAGATATACATAAGCCGGTTGAAGAATTGGTGAAGCAGATATTTAGAACCGACAGAGCAATAAAAATAGAGCGTTACGTTCCACAATCTATTATTGATGAATATAAGCAAAATGGCATTGTGGATACATTTTCTTTCTCGAAAGAGATTACCTCAACAGTGCCTGATGGAGACAATCTGGAAAATGTAGAGGAATCATTTGACGTATCTATTCAGATAAAGCCTTCAGAAGGTAGTTCGTATGATTCCGTTGAAAATATCATGCAACAAATTGGAAACTTCGCAATGACAATAGGCAATGCTGTAACCCGCCTCTCTGAGTTTACAAAGAAGAAAGCCCGAATCACCCATGATGGTCATGGCTATACATTTGATGTGTCTGAAGATATGAAGATACGTCCTTCCGTTGAAGTTCCTGCTGAACTTCATGACGAAGACAATGATGTCCTTTATAGGGAACCAGTGAAACAGTTCTGCGACTCATTGCGCCAGCAAATTGCCGAGGAAGTTTATCCTGTTTAAACCTATTCACAATGAGATTTCCACTTTTGTTATATTACATCCGTCGTTTGATAGAAGAAGGACATAAATGGCAGTATCAGAATGCGACTAATTCTAATGTCGTATCATGGTGGCCGTTCTCTCTCCTGCAATGTGTCGCAATCCTCATTGCTGGTTTATTTGTGTATCGCAAAACAGGTGGTTTCAGTGAAACAAGTATAGATCTATTGCTTAGCTCTTTGAGTATTATCACCGGATTTCTGGTAGCTGTATCCATAATTGTATTTGATAAATACAAACAACTGCCCCAAAAAGCAAACACCGATGTCGAAAAAATAAATTTGTATAAATCACACAACTTTTTAATACAGTATAATGCGCTTTCCATGTATGCCATTTTACTGGCCTTTGTTTGTATAATAATGTTGATTCTCTGTCTTTTGTTCGGGGAAAATGTTGATTTGAAAGATTTCTCGTTTGCTGAAAGTATATCCGAAATAAGCATGCCAGAGACTATAATAGGATGTTCCATTGTCCTATATAGATTCTTGTTGTGCTATTTTATTTTTGATTTTTTCATCATCACAATCTATTCAATATGCAGTCTGTTCTCATTCATTGACACACAGATGAGATTGTCAGACGCTATTAACAGTTATAAGCCTCGCAATACGCTGTCCGATTATCAGACATATCGAAGGAAGTATAGCATTTGGCCTGTATTCTGGGTTTTCTGCTTGATTTTATTCATGTTGATTGGGTATTATTATTTAGTGGAAAAATAAGAAACAGCTTCAATAGCTATTCAATAGTTCGTCAATGCATAATAGATATTACATTTATAATCAGATAGAATGAAGAAAATAATGTTAGTATTCGGAACCCGTCCCGAGGCAATCAAAATGTGTCCGCTGGTAAAGGAATTCCAGAAGCGGACAGAAGAATTCAAAACCATCGTGTGTGTAACTGGTCAGCATCGAGAAATGCTTGACCAAGTGCTCAAAATATTCGATGTAAAGCCGGATGTTGACTTGAACATCATGAAGCAAGGACAGGACTTGACCGATGTGACTGTACGCATCCTCAACGGTATGCGTGATGTATTCAAGGAGTGCAAGCCCGATGTAGTGCTCGTCCATGGCGACACCACAACCTCTACAGCAGCTGCCCTTGCTGCCTTCTATGCACAGATTCCAGTAGGTCACGTGGAGGCAGGACTTCGTACACATAATATATATAGTCCATGGCCAGAGGAGATGAACCGCCAGATTACAGGTCGCATTGCTACCTATAACTTCTCTCCAACACCTCTCTCTGAGAAGAACCTTCAGGAGGAGAAGACTCATGGAAACATCTATGTTACTGGCAATACCGTTATCGATGCTCTCTATCTGGTTGTGGAGAAGTTGAAGAACGACACTGCCCTTGCCGAAGAGCAGAACAAAGTCCTTCTTGAAGCAGGCTATGATGTGACACGTTTGGCAAATGGCAAGAAACTCGTCCTCATTACTGGTCACAGACGAGAGAACTTTGGAGATGGTTTCATCCGTATGGTGACGGCAATGAAAGATCTTTCAGAGAAATATACGGATGTTGATTTCGTCTATCCAATGCACCTCAACCCCAACGTGCGTAAGCCTATCCATGAAGTCTTTGGTGAAGACCTTACACGTCCAAATTTCTTCTTTATTGAACCATTGCAATATTTGGAGTTCGTCCACCTCATGAGCAAAGCCACCATCGTCCTCACCGACTCAGGTGGCATTCAGGAGGAAGCTCCAGGCCTTGGCAAGCCAGTCCTCGTTATGCGCGACACTACCGAGCGTCCAGAGGCACTCGCATCAGGCACCGTCCACCTCGTTGGTACTGACTACGATAAGATTGTCAACGAAGTCAGCACCCTCCTTGACGATCAGGAAGCCTACAACAAGATGTCAAAAGCCGTCAACCCTTATGGTGACGGACAGGCTTGCCGCCGAGTTGTAGACATCATGGCAGGTCGCGAGACGGACAGATATGAGGTTTGCTAAACGGCAATAATAACCCCACAAGCGCGTGCACAGGTGGATGCGCAAGCATCAGCGTTCAACTCGCTCACGCGCTTCTAAAATAAATCAAGTTATGATAATTCAAAATCTCAAAGCAGAATATGGCGATGCCTTTGTCATCAAGACAACAGCTGATGGCAAGCCTTACACCATTGTAGTAGATGGTGGACCAGAGAGCTCATGCAAGGCTATTGCCGACTACTATGCCAAGTTAGGCTTTATCAACCTCATGATTCTTACTCACTATGATGAGGACCATATTCTTGGCTTGCTCAAGTACATGCAACTTCATGCAACCACGCCTATCCCTGTTGGAAGATTTTGGGGTAATTGTGCCGATGGATTGAATCTCATTGTAAACAATAATATATCTGCAACAGGTGACCGAAATGCAGCAACACTGGCAGCTTTTCTGAACAAACAGCAGGCTGCAAATCCAGATTTCATCTGGCGTGAAGATATTATGTCTCCACAATCTTTCACTCATGGAGATCTCCGCATTGATATTCTTTCACCTCATCCGGATTTCCATAAACACTTCAAACAAAATCATGATGAGTACCTTCGTACACATCCGATGAATGATGATGAGCGTATTACAAACTTGAATATTGCAGCACGTTACAAAGCAGACAATGCTAAAACTATCGACAAACTCTTAAAGGAAGGATGTGTGCGTAGCGTAAATGACTATAATATGGATTCAATTGCCTTTCTCCTTACAGCCGAAGGCAAGCGAGTACTCATGATGGGTGATGCTGATCCTGATGTAGTTGCTGATGCGATCATTGCCAACCCAACTTTACCTGCTCCGCTTGACATTGATCTTGTTAAGGTTTCGCATCACGGCAGTCGCAATAATATGTCTGCTAAGTTGCTCAACCTGATTCATTGTACAAAGTTTGTGTTTTCGACAAATGGAGGTACGCGTAATTCTCATCATCCGGATAAATTAACGCTGGCACTCATACTACGGGAAACCGTTCGTCAACCAGACGAAACAATAGAGATTTACTTCAATTATGACTTAGACACAATTTATAAACGTACAAACGAACTCCTGACGCAAGAGGAACAGAAAGCTGAACATTGTACAATCATTCCAAAACAAGTAACCATAGCTCTATGACAGACGGTTTAGATTACATAACAGTACGTATATACCGAAAGGACGAAAAAGGAAAGCCACTGATAAAGGGTAGCGGACTACTCTTTGAGGATCGAGGCACCTACTATGTCCTGACAGCATATCATTGCATCGAAGATGAAGATGTTGCCACAGGTGATCTTATTCCGAAGAATCTCGATTTGACAGAGATATGTGTCGTTGATGACGAAGACGTTATTCCAGTTAAAATCATACAGGAATTTGAACAGTCGCCTGAACACGATTGGTATCTCATGGAAGTTAAAAAGCCAAATATTAATTGGTCTTATGAGGGTAAGGTTCGCTTTGTCAATAAGATACAAGTAGGTCCTGTTTACGAATCATATCCCTACGTTGAGGAATATGAAGGAAATGGACGATACACAGAGTTAACCGCTTGTAATAAAAATGGCTTTTGGCATATTGCCGGTAGTATCAGTAACGGGCGTTGTTCTGTTGACTCACTCATGAAAGGAGGGTCGGGATCTGGAATCATGCAATATTACGATGACGCTTTCTGTTGCTTCGGCATTTTGAAGAAAGCTCTTCCTGAAGGTGCACATAATGATTTACGTTCCGTTAGGATTAACGAAATAACTCCGCTTTTCAGCAATCAAGTCAAGTTACAGCTTAGCGATAAGGATGTTGAGAATATCAACAAACAGTCAGTACAGAGTAGCATTCAGAAGGTTGAAGAGCAAATTCAGTCTTCTACCCAAGAAGAGCTAGACAAAATACTAAAACACATTCTCAAAGAAGTAATACCTTCGCTACTCAATACCTTTCAGGCAGAGATGACCAAAGGCATACTGGATGCCATTCAACAGAAAGCAGAATGTGGAGATGCCGAAACACAATCTCTATATTGGTTCAACAAGGCACATTATGCCAGTGTAACCAACGACATCAATACAGCTCATAGCCTGTATCACAAGGCTTACCAGTTGACGCCAGAGTCCGTTGAATGTATTGAACACGAGATACGCTATCTGTTCTACAAGAAGAATGTAAATGATGCAGTAGAATTATCACACCAGCTGCCCGAAAATCATCATTTACGCATTGCCGTTAGAGTTGTGTGTAGTGAAGATATGAAAGCTGCATATATTGCACTTGATGATGAACAGCAGGCATCAATCCTTTTACGCTATAACATTATCGCCCTAAGCGAGCAACTAGGTAAGGATCACCGTTGGGTATGTTATGAGAAGGATCCAAGAATACCTGAGTCTCTAACTGAACATAACCTTCATGAGTGGCTCTATGCGTTATCTTGCTATCGCAATCAATTAGGGGAGATTATTTACCTTACAGATGAATTAATCGCAGAGAAAAAGGACATCCTAATAAAAGCCTTCGAGGTTGCTGATAAATTCATGTTTCAGGCCGACCAGACTTGTATACATAATCAACTCACGACTCTTGAGGTTTACTTCTGCTATTGGGGCTATTTGCTGCATAGGAAAGAGCACCTCGCACAACGTTTGCAAAATATTAAGATAGGAAAAGAATCACCACTTCGATTCCTGCATGTACTGATGCAGTCTTCTATTCTCTCACTCCAAGGCAAGTACAGCGACTCTTATAATCTGATTAAACGCGCTAATTTTTCTCCGTCCGATGTGCTTTTCCACCTTATGGTATCCCTTACAGGTGCTGCAAAAAATAGTGAGTATCTTCTCGATTTCCTCGAGTCTGAGTGTATGAAGGTGTATTCAGTCCCTTCATCCGAGGCTGGTCACTTAGCCAACTTGTCAGGTTTGCTATCTCCAGATAGTTTCAAGGAGGTTCTCGATGTATGTCGATTTTCTGATAGTAACGATAAGCGTTATCTGAATGACATTGCAGCCATGCAGAAAGGTGAAAATATAGACCTCTCAAACTATAGTGAAACTATTGATCAACTCTCTGACGATTCAGTTGCATTTGTGGCACAGATGCTATTCCATAACGGCCAAAAGGAACTCGCATACAAAGCCTTGAGGTCAAGAAAAGAAAAACCATCGGGTGCCTTCTGCAAGCAAATATACGACATGCTTATCGAGCAGGACCCACAAAGACGTTCTGAGCATTTCGAAACTCTTAAATCTCTGTATCTTAATGATACACGGATGACAGATTTACAACTCAGGCAACTTCACAATTATGCCGTATCGCTTACTGACTACGAGTTAGCATATTCAGTTGCAAAGGTGTTGTGGGATAAGCATTCAGAGGATGAAATAACTCTTACATCGTTGTTGATAAGTCTTTCAAAGATACATCCTGAACAAATAAAAGACTGGCTCACAGCAGTAGAGCATCAAGAGTTCACAGATATAAGGAATATCGAAAATACGTACACCATACTTGCCACTTCTGGCTATCTTCTAGATGCGATGGAGTTTCTCTATCAGCACACCCTTCGCCTGAATGATGACGAACTAAATGCTTTTTACTTTGATCAGACATTGCGAGGCTTCGTTGAGTCAATAGCTAATCATTGCGATGATGTAGTCACAGAGGACTCCTATGTTCTCTATGAGAATGCTGATGGTGAGCGGATTTGCAAGAAACCATCACCAACATCAGCTTTAGGTAAGGCACTTCTTGGCCATAAGGTAGGAGAACTGGTGCAAGTACAGCTGACAGGCGAATCATTAAACCTTAAAATTATTCGCATAGGAAACAAGTATAGCTACCTTCATTATTGTATCATCCATGATATACAGGAGTCTGGTGGCAATCGTTACTTTACGCCTATTAGAATCAATCTTGATCAGTCAGCCGAAGGCATAATCAAGCAGTTTGAAGAAATAATGTCTCAGATCTCAGGCGTCCAAGAGACACCTGAAGAGCTGGATCAACGGCTTGCCCGCGAATATATCAATGGGGAAATATGTCTGCTGCAAATGATTGATGAGAACGACATATTGGGGTATTACTACAAGTATCTATTCTCAGATTTCAAGGTCAAAGTGGCACCAATGAACCTGCTGCACTCGCACCTTGAGCCTATCATCGCAAAGGCTCCAGACTACGTTCTTGATCTTTCGTCTCTGATATTGCTCTATGAGTTTGCTCTGAAAGAAGATATACATTACTCACAAAAGTTTTTGTTGCCTTCATTCACCAGACAGATTGTGGATGCATACTACAAACACCATCGTATGATTTGTAGCTTCCACTTGTATCAAACTATTCAGAATGGTAATCTTAAGCGACTTGATGAACACATAGGTGTTGATATTGATTTGCGTCTAAAAGGCTTGCTGCAGTGGATAGACGATAACTGCGAGTTGGTTTGTAATCCTGATATTCTAAATCTCCCACTTCCCGAACATGGAGGTCTGATGCCCGAGATAGTCAGACATACTGGCGTTGAATGTATTCCAAGACCAGACCAACATCGCTTACTGCTATGTGATGATAACTACCCGTTCCTTTTCCTTCACGGAATGTTACCTACAGCAACTGCCGAGATGTACATTTACGAAGTTGAGGGTAAGGAAGTAGGCGAGCTTTTTTCAAAATTCCTTTACCAAAATCATTGCATAGGTGCATGTATGCCTTACAAATATGTAGTCGAACAATACTCTTTGTACGAAACAGGCAAAGACAATCAGTTTGATGAAATTGTAGAATCGTTCACAACTAATTATGACATCAACAATGCCATTATTACCTGCCGATTTCTACTATTAAGACATACAGACACACAACTCTGTCTGGCATCTATCCGTAGAATCCTCCGAGCAGCCTTCTCGACAGTACCAATAGAGTTCTTCAGAGAGGACACCTGGGATATGCTTGTCAAGGATGAAGGTAAAATTCCATCAACAGGTTATGTGATGACACAATTGTTAAACGAATTAAAACATTACAAGATACATAATAAACTATAACCAAAGCAGGATACCACTCTGCGCTTTACTATTCCTTTCAAGCGGAGCAAGTCCTGTGGAGGTTTTTACAGTATAAAGACCAAATTATATGAAATATTCAGCAATCGTACTTGCCGCTGGTTTCAGTACCAGATATGGCGGACAGAAGAAACAGGATTTAGAGTTTCACGGAAAGCAGATATGGCAGCACTCTTATGATACAGCCAAATCTGTAGTGGGTGAAGGTAATATCGTTGCTGTAGGCAAGGATATACCAGGAGGAGAGACGCGTACAAAGTCGGTTATAATCGGTTTGAAGGCGTTGCCATCTGATACCGATAGGGTTGTGATATTGGATGCTGCACGTCCTTTGGTGACTGCAAAGCAGATTAAAGGCTTGTTGGAAAATCCGAATCCATCATGCTCTTTAGTGCGTCCGCTTGTCAACACACCAATATTCCGAGATGGTACATACGTGAACAGAAGTGAGATGTATGATCTGCTTGTTCCTCAGGCATTCGACTACAAACTGCTTCTCGAAGCATATGAAAGTGGAAGGTTTGAAGATATGACAGACGAAACTCGTGTTATGTTCGAATATCATAGCATTAAGCCTACGCTGATTGAAACGGAAAACAATCTATATAAAGTTACTTATCCTGGCGATTTGATGATTATTGAGTCAATTTACCAGCGTATGTTGGAGGAAGAAAAATGAGTAGAAAAGTCTTGATTACAGGTGGCAATGGCGGTATAGCTGTAGCCATCAGAGAACATTTGGAGCGGGACGGATATACAGTACTTGCACCGGGGAGACTTGAAATGGATGTAACAGATCCAAATTCAATCGAAAAAGTAGTGTCGGAGTTTGTACCCGATATGTTGATTAATGCTGCTGGTTATGTGGTACCACAGTCTGTAAAGGATGCAGATCTTGTTAGTACCAAGAAGCATATTGAAATAAACCTTCTTGGTACATTCTATTGTACTCAGATTGCGTTGAAGTATAATCCAAAGCTTGATATAGTAAATGTAGGTTCAGCTGCTGCTATTACTACGCATGCTACATGGAGCGAGTATTGTGCAACGAAGGCAGGTGTTGTAATGGCTACTAAGTGTTGGGCTGAGGACGGTCTTTATTCAGTAGTGATATCCCCTGGCAGAACAAGAACTAAGATGCGTAAGGCTCTGTTTCCAGACGAGGATCAATCAACACTTCTTGAACCAGATGACTTTGCGAAAGTTATCATGAAGGCCGTTCGCAAGGAGTATGAAACGGGTACGCACATTATCGTAAGAAAACAAAACGTACAAGAATTATTAAGTGAAAAGTAAAAATCAAATATAAAAATGACATGTTCTGAATATTTGGTGGACTTCTTAATCAAGAAAGGTGTGACCGATGTATTTGGTTATGCCGGTGGTTATATAGTCCCATTTATGGATGCTCTTTATAAACGCAGGGACGAAATCAAGACCCATGTGTGTTATAACGAGCAAGGCTGTGCTTTTGCGGCAGTCGGCTATGCACGCACATCTGGAAAGATGGGTGTGTTCTTCACAACATCAGGTCCTGGTGCTGTAAATGGCTTCAGCGGACTTGCAGACGCTTGGTTCGATAGTTTCCCTGTGTTTGCAATCTGTGGCAATGTTCCTACAAATGAGATGAAAGGTTTCTCGGGCATCCGTCAAACTGGTTTTCAGGAGATGAACATTGTCTCAATGACCCGTCACATCACAAAGTATTCGGTAACTGCCAATACGCCAGACAGTTTCCCTGAGATTGTGAATCGTGCTTACAATATGTCTAACCTTGGCCGTAAAGGAGGAGTTCTCATTGATTTTCCACTCAACATACAGCAAGCCAATATTACTCTTGGGTAACGGAGTCAGGCAGGCTGGTGCACTTGAAATGGTGCATGAATTCGTAAAAAAAACAAATATCCCTGTGCTCACCACTATGAATGGTGTTGACCTTGCACAGGACGATATGCATATTGGTTTCATTGGTACCCACGGAAACCGAGTAGCTAACTTAATTCTCAACGAATGCGACTTGATCGTATCTATTGGAGCTCGCCTTGGCATTCGTCAGGTTGGTCGTGATGCAAAGACATTTGCGCCAAAGGCGGACCTTGTACGTTGCGACATAGACGAGTATGAGCTCAGTCGAGATATTAAGCCAAACGAGAAGAAATACCATACAGATGCACGTGACTTTATGCGTATGCTTCTGGATGAAAAGGTAGGTGATTTCTCTAGTTGGAAGTCACAATGTCTCGAAGCTAAAGAGTACTTGAGTAAATATGACATACAGCCAGGAAATAGAGCAGTCATGAAGATCTCAGACATGCTCCCATACAACCCTGTTGTAGCTGTTGATGTTGGCATGAACCAGTGTTGGTGCGCACAGTCGCTTCATTTGAAGGGTTATAACGGTCGCATCCACATCGGAGGTGGTTATGGCGCAATGGGCTGTGGCTTACCATATGCAATTGGATCATCTATCTCAATGAACAATGGTAAGGTCTATTGTATCTGTGGAGATGGTGGCTTCCAGATGAACATTCAGGAGCTCGAAACCGTCAAGCGCGAGAAATTGCCAATCAAGATTTTCATTTTGAATAATCGTGTTTTGGGTAAGATTAGCGAGACACAGCACTACAACCATGGTGACCGTTTTGCAGCAACGGCTGTAAGCGGAGGTTATACAGTGCCTAATTTCCAGAAGATTTCAGAGGCATACGGTATTAAGGCTGCTACATTGTCATCATACGAAGTGTTAGATGACTACAAGGATTGGATTGAAGACAATGAACCTTGCTTGTTTGACATTTCTCTACCAGAAGAGACTTTCCTAACCCCGAAGATTAAGTTTGAGACGGGTGTGATGTCACCAAAACTGGAGGATTGTTCTTATGCAGAAGTGTTACAAATACTATCTGAGTAGATAAAAAGAATCAGAAGTCTTGTATTATAATAAATTTCCAACTTTGATGTTCTTTGTATCGCGCACCCAAATTGAAGTAGCCGAGAATATAAAATCAATGATATAGTAACACAAAGAGATTTGTATTATGACAGTCTCTTGCCAACCCTATATAATACTTTAATCACATTCGTATGACAATAGGAGATTTGTTTATTTATAAGTATGCCTCAGAGATATATCACGCTTATGTAAATATAATCTGCAAAGCTAGATATAATAGAATACAAAAAAGACTTATAAAAAAAGTACGGTCTAATGGTAGAATAAATGTATGCTTTCTAGTTAATGAAATTTCAAAATGGAAAGCTCAGTCTATATATGAATTGTTAGATAAGGATTGTCACTTTGAGCCTTTTATAGGATTGACTTTTGCCGATCTCGATTGGAATTTAACAAGTCAAGAAAGAAGCATAAAACGTCAGTCATTAGCTCTATATTTTAAAGAGAAAAATATGTGTGTACGGGAGATCTGTACGGAAACAGAACCAGACCAATTTGACATATATAGATTAGATGCCGATATAGTTTTCTATCAGCAACCATGGAATATACATCCCTCTTTAAGACCCGAAAAATTATCCAAACATGCCTTACTCTGTTATTTTCCATATTATGTGCCTAACTACTCATTGATAACTAATGATTGTAAACAGGAATTTCATTACAAGCTTTGGAAATATTTCCAACTTTGTAATGGGTGGGTAGATGCGTTAAAAGAAGCTACCGCATCGAAAGTAAAAGCAGTTGATATAATAGCAACAGGTCATCCTATGTTGGATTGTATAAATAACACAAAGGTAAACAAACCCAATAAAAAGATAGTTATCTACTCGCCACATTGGAGCGTATACAGTGATGTGTTTAATAATGAAGAGCGTTACAGTACTTTTCAGCACAATGGAAAGGAAATACTCGAATATGCGAAACAACATACCGAAATAGACTGGTATTTTAAACCGCATCCTACTCTAAAGACATCCTTGCTCAGAACTAAGTTGATGACTCAAGATGAAATTGAGGAGTATTATTCAGAATGGAAGAAATTGGGAAATGTAGTGGAAGGTGGCGATTATATCGATTTATTTTGGAAGTCTTCGGCAATGATAACTGATTGCGGCTCTTTCTTAGTAGAGTATCCATGTACGGGGAAACCTCTCTTACATTTAATATCACCAGCCTGTCGTGTCTCCGTTCCAAAGCCTTCAAAAGAACTTTTTGACTCTTTTTACAAAATACACAATTTGGAAGAGATGTATAAGTGTTTTGATATGGTTTTGTGTAATGGAGAGGATCCTCTATATGAAACACGAATGGAATCTGTACGAAAGGCAGGTATAAACGAGACACATGCTTCTGAGAATATTGTCAATCACCTACGAGTATGTTTAAGTATAAGTAACTATGGATAATCAGGAATCAAATACAAACAAAACAAAGCAGGTTGCAAAGAACACTTTCTTCCTTTATATAAGGATGATAGTTGTTATGCTCGTCACGCTATACACCTCACGCGTGGTATTGCAAGCTTTAGGGTTCTCTGACTACGGAATATATAATGTAGTGGCTAGCATTGTAGTTTTTTTGAATTTTCTACAAGCAGCACTTAGAAATGCGACATTCCGGTATACTACCTATGAAATTGGTAGAGGTGATAACGGTAGACTGAACCAAGTATATTCGATGGCGATCAATTCTCACCTATTATTAGGTGTTATTGTCGTAATTTTGCTAGAGTTGGTTGGCGTATGGTTTCTAAATACTCATCTTAATATACCCAAAGACAGAATGTACGCAGCAAATTGGGTGTTTCAATTCTCATTAATAACTGTATTTATATCTATTGTCAGAACTCCTTTCGAGTCTCTAATTCTTGCTTATGAACGAATGGATTTCTATGCGATAATAAGCATTGTTGAAGTGTTATTCAAATTAGCGATAGTATATTTGTTGAGCATAATTTTTATAGACAAATTAATTTTATATTCTATTTTACTTGCGTTTATCACACTTTTTTTAAGCATTGGGTATTATCTATACTGTAAGAGAGTGTTCTATGATTGCCAATATATAATATTTTGGGACAATCAGTTGTTGCTTGACTTTACTCGATATTCAGGGTGGAGTTTATTAGTTAATGGTGCATGTATGGCCAGAAGCCAATGTATTACAATTTTCTTTAATATATTCTTAGGTTTAATAGCTAATGCGGCTTTAGGTATTGCTAATCAGGTGATAAATGCCTTAAACATGTTTGTAACAAATTTTACGCAGGCTTTTAATCCGCAGATTGTGAAATCATGGGCATCGAGTGAATATGATTATTTTATGCGTATAATCTATATTTCATCAAAGTTATCATATTATCTCCTATTATTAGTATGTATTCCTGTTATCGTTAATATAGATTTCATTCTTCAGTTATGGCTAGGTGATTATCCAGAATACACAGACGTATATATAGAAACAATTGTGCTCTATTATTTAGTGGAGGCAATGCAAACGCCCTTGGTTACCGCTGTCCATGCCACAGGCAAATTAAAACAACATCAGATA
>OBLI01002368.1_pt1 | contig 16210 bp, 29 predicted proteins | sample 1519701 | NCBI WGS metagenome assembly OBLI01 (sample SAMEA3663005, study PRJEB22513) | pig gut metagenome | biome: pig gut; feature: pig-associated habitat; material: faeces | place: France | collected 2012 | reverse complement strand
AAATTACTTATATTTCTCAAGAATTGCTTCGATACCCGTAGGAGGGTTATCCTTTGGTAAGATTTGTCCTTGACCCTCTAAAGAGAATATAGAAGGTGTGGCCTTTACCAACTCATAAGAGAGTTCTTTCTCAAGGCTCTCTTTAGTATAATTATCAATATTGGCAGAATAAGTTGAAACGATTTCATCGTCCAGCTTAGCAGCAAATCTATCTATAACTTCCTGCTTTTCTGCTTTTTCAATATTGCGTTTATATTCATCCAGCGCGGACACCTATGCTTTCGCGCCTTCTAGTTCCTCTTGCAGAGCGGTGTAATTAGTTTCCATTTCGGAATATTTATTCTCTGCGGCAGAAACCTTAGCTTCTAATTCACTAATAGAATTAGTATATTCAGTAGCTTGTTCAGTCATTTCCTGAATTTTAGTATTATATTCACTAATTTCAGCTTCTTTCTCACTAAGAGCCGCTGTCATTTCATCACAGCTAGTCTTCAAATTACTATAACTCTCAGCCATCTTAGTATAGCTACCTTCATTTACATCAGTCATTCCTTTCAAAGCATTATACTCTTCTTCAGAAAGGTCAACGATATAGCATTTCACCTTTTTACCAAGTTCAATGCCTTCTTCACCCTTGGTGTAATATTGTCTGAAATGTTCGCTAGACTCATAATCAACGCAAAGTGCATAATCATCAAAAACATCACAAATTCCAGTAGTGACTGTCCAATTATGCTCTTCGTCATATTCAGGATTTAGAGCCTACCAAAGCAACTCAAACTTCTTTCCATCGGAAAGTTTGAAATTGAGTTCTGGCATTTCAACGTTTCCTCCTGTTTCTAAACTAAACTATTTAATTTTTGCGTATAATTCCTACATCTAAGTAAATAAAGAGAAGAACTGCGCGCCTTCAAAACAGGGTTCAACATCATCACCTAAAACCTGAAGGCCGGCAAAAGAAGCATCTTCAAAAACAAAGAACTTCTTACCGTCAATCATTGTCCAGTTTCCCTTTATTGATTTTGGAAGTAATTCCATTGACAGAGCTTTGCCAATTATCTATGAAGCTTCTGGGTAAATTGCCGTATATACAATTACGTCAACGCAAGCATAGGTGCGAGTAACTCCATCTTCATCTACAAAGTCCTACCAACTAAAATTCGGTTCAGCAAGCACAACTCCATAAATTTTTCCCTACACTCGGCTTCTACCATGGTCTTCAAAATCGCCTATCTCTTCATTCCAAATTCCTTTAACAGGAGTATACGGAACAGTATTGATAAGTTTCTCAGCAAACTCCTCTGTTATATATGTACCATTTCTATTCTATCCCCTATAGAAAATGCGTGCGCGACCTTTAGTAGAAATTTCGTTAAATTTTTGCCCTAGTTCAAAAATTTCGATTCTAAGAACATTATCTATCTTTTCCATTTATTCACTCTCCTTTTTCTTCAGTAGAAGAGGATGAGCCACTAGACTCAATATTTTTGATAGTCTTATCAGATTTCTCATTATCCGGCAAGGCCGGGCGCCCAGCACCATTGTTACTTTCAGTGTAGGAAGTCTTTAGAGGAACAAGTAAATCTTGAAGTTTTAATACATCATTTTCAAGGCTCTTTATTCCTATAATATCTCTCTAATTTATTCCCATCGCAATTGCGGGAAGCAAAAAACTATAACCAGAAGTCGCACCTTTATAGGCGTTATCTAAGAACTCTTTTTCATTATAATAACTAATTGGTAGTATAGTATATTTGAATTTTATTTGCCCATTACTAAAAAGTCGATTTATAATATTTGTATAAAAACGTCCAAATTTTTGTGCCATTGCCATTACAAAAGCAAGATCATTCTAAATCGAAGAAGTTAGAGCCATATTGCCTGTTGCAGCAAAGAGCTAGGCGCTAACACCCGCACTTCTATACACTGTCTAGGCAATTTTTTCTAGATTATTCTTACTAATACTCTCATTTGTTGTGCTAGAACCTTCTAAAGTCACATCGCCATAAGTAGTCAAAACACTAACGTCTTCATTCTTTTTCATCATTTGGACAGAACCACGATGCATTTCTTCGGCTTCTACTGGTTCAAAAAGTAATGTGCCATCTGCCAAATGAGGGATTTTTTGAATAAGAATTTTCTTTATCTCATTAGCATCTTTCTTCTTCTCCATTGCCTGATAATCACGATAATTAATTATTTCTGGAATGGTTGAAAGGAAGGCGGGGCGTCCATCAAACATTGGAAAGCAAATACCGATTTCACTCGGTACTAAATAGTATTGGGGGCCTTTTCCTTTACGAAAACGATTATAGGCTACCCCTATTTCTTTTGGATAAACCGCTAAGGCGCGGTTACGTACTTCTCCTTCTGTGAGAGTATCAAAATAATGAAGGTCAAATTCTATTATATCATTATTATGAATATCTTTATAACGAGTATAACAAAATCGAGAGGGTAAGTCTAAAATTACAAAATTATCCTTATCTAGAGTCTAAATAATTCCATAATAACAGCCATTTATAAGTGCTTTTGTCATAAAATCAATACTCAAAGTAGGAATATTCATTTTATCGGCAAAATCCATCGCTTTATAATAGCGTTTTTGAATTGCTTTGTTTTTTAGTTTGTCTCCATAGGAGACATTTGGGACTAATACTCCTGCGTATTTGAGAAAAGTTGCGTAATAGATAATAATACGACGATAGAACCCATCAATTGCAAAGTAATTATAAGATAATTCTTGCTAGGCTTGAAGCGTTCCCGTCTCAATTATCTATTTCACTGTTTCCTCATTATAATCACGAACCCGTCTGACTCTGTTTATATCATAAGAACTTCTATAAGAAGTGTCTGATGTTGCAATCATCTAGTCTACGGATTTTCGGAATTCGGCCAGACTAAAATTATGTAGTCTGGCCGGTTCTTCCATTTTCTCAGGAGTTTTATTCATTTGTTCATCCATATTAGCCTCCTGGAGTATAGAATGTTAATTTACGCGGGCCTTTCTTGCGCGCCTTCGATTTCAAATATTCTTCTTCTAACTCTTTGATACGCCAAAGTCCATATTCGAACGATGAAAATTTATCTTTTCCAAAGCGCGTATTGATTTGTTCTAGAATAACATCAAGATTATTACCCGTATCTTTCAAACGAAGATTCGCGCATTCATCTAAAAGACGAGTTGTAAGTTCATGCGGTAAAAGCCTGCGCGCCCTATCTTCAACTTTCATTTTTTGGCCTACTTTAGTGGCCATCAATTTATTTTTAGCCTCTTGTTCTTTTATCAAGAAGGTGACTCTTCCTGCATAGATTTGTGAGTAGCAATTACTATGAATTTCACTATTCAATTTGCCACTTGCTTTTATTACATAGATAAGAGGTATCGCATTTTTAGGCTAAGTTTTCAACATATCTTTATCGTTGAAACTACCATATGCAGGATAGGTCTCTCCTGTTTTAGGGTCAAATTGAGTACGAGTCATAAAGTCAAGCAAGCCAACTCCTAAGCCATTTCCATCTATTACAACTTCTTTTGGCATGAAGTCTTTGATGATTCGCTTGAGGTCGCGCGCCTGGAATTCAAAATGACGCTCATTATCATTTTTACCTAAAACATAAATATTTACCAAATTACTACGAAACCCACTTGGCATTTTATATACTTTGAAGACAGAAACAACTGTCTAGCAACTTACTCTGCCAACATCCACTGATAATATGTAGAAAAAATCGCCATCTCCTTTGAGTTTTGCGTGAGTTTCTGGATTTACAAGTTTTCTATGGCTTGACATTTTATCATAGTTGAACCAACTTTCATTGGAACCACCTGTAAAAATTGAACAATACTCGCGTGCCCATGAATCTGCTTTGAATGTTGGAGACATGCGAACTTCATTCAAGAACTACTTACTTATTAGCCCATGTATCATAGGAACCTAATAGCTTGTTCCCCATACAAAAGCATCTTTTGGATTTATTATTTCTTGCTCGAATAACTCTATGAGTTTTCCATAGCAATAAGTTGATTTTTGAGAAGCAGATGTCATATACAATTGAGCTTGGTGAGGCTCATACGGATTGACGTCTCCATTCGGCATACGTCGATTTACATTCATCAATGGAATTATAACGTCATTAAGTGCATCTGCATCATGGTCACGTACCTCGTCTATAAGGCCGCAATGCCTTCTGCCTCCACGTGTTGAATCCAAGGCTCCAACTACATCCAATACACTTTCATTTCTAAAAGTCAAAGTAATATAGTCTTTACCATACAAACCAGGCAAGTCAGAAATATCTCCTCCAACAATTTCTTTCTTCAATAAAGGCCAATGTTGGAAAATTTCAATAATTTTGTCTTTTGAGTTCTTTGCTGCCTGAGATTTTGCAGGAGCAACTATAAAAGCATGTGTACGAGGTAAGAATATGCACTTCAATATTAGTGCAAGAATAGAAACAAAAGTCTTACTAAATGCACGTGTAGCAACACAATAGTGGTATCTATATCTCATAGAAGCTCTAATGAATATTCGCTAATAGAAGAATAAAGTAAATTTATCACCCATTAGACTAATTGTATCCAAAAATAAATCTGGGTAGACAGAATAGATATTCATTATCTCTTCTATATGTTTTCGATTTTTTTCTATATACTCTTGAGTCAAAATGAATCCTTTTTCCATTTCAACTCCATTTCTATATACTCTGTCTGTTGCTGTTGCAACCGCAGCCTACACTAGCGCGCCTGGAGTTATACCTATATCTGTCATATATCTACCTCTGGGCTAAACTCAGTCTAATCTGCCAAAATAGTATTTACTTCTTCACTTATTTCTTCGTCAGTATAAGTAGTATAGTCATCAATAAGTCCCATGTTATCTTCAATTGCTTGCGCGCTCTTTAGGCTTTCTATTCTCTTATCTATATCTTCTCCAATGCCTGGTTCCTAAGTGTATAGTCTCTAGCAGAAATTCTATATATTCTACATTGTAACATCCACAATATCACGCGGCACATTATCATAAAATTTATTTACCCATCCAGTCTTTTCAAGATAGGCTACTAATTCTCCTACACTGTCAAAGTCCTAAGCATTCTTTATATTTTTAGGAGTAAATTCACCAACTTTTATAATCTTCTCATAAGACCCAAGCAATTTATCAATATTTTCACCACTTCTAATTGCACTATCAATTGCTAAACTTAGCTTACAAAGCTTCAAGGCTTGGTCTGTCTAAAGCACGCCATTTATAGACTAAGTAGATAGGATTCCTTTATATAAGTTTTCCAGATAGCCAAGGTCTTCTTCGCTATAATTTGCGCCCCACTTTACCTTTAGTTCCTAAAGCTAAGCTTCTGAATAGCCGGGAACAGTAGCAGCAGTCAAAACATCATTCTCTTGGAGTTTTTTATAAATTTCTTGCTAAGCTGTCCAGTCAATTCCCTCATACTCGTTAGCTGAAAAAATGCGTATATAAGGAATAATTGCCTTCGCGCCCTACTTTTCATACAGCTCAAGCCATCGTGTAGGGACAAAAGGCACATCTAACCACTAGCAAACCTTATCCACATTTTTCCAATCCTTCAAATCTCCCTTCATCATTACTACTTCAACTAAACAATCATTACAGATTGGGAGTAAGCCTTCGGGGTAGAAGGGAGATTTAGTAGGTGAGAAATTGGCGGGGCCGAAGGTCTATCCGCATCTACTACAGGTTTTGAAAGTAGGCTTCTTACCGTTAGAAACCATTTACATCACCTCTTAGGTTTAGGCTTAGATTTATTCTCTTTCTCCAACTCGTCCAAAAGTCCAAGAACTTCAGCTCTCTAGGCTTTCTTCAACTATATATATTTGTCTATGAGTTCAGAAAGAAGTTCGTCATATGGACGAACTTTAGGTTTAGGTTTAGAAGATGTGGAATTGCTAGGCGCGCATCCATCATTTTTAGGAACCTATCCTTCCGTTCTATCCGCGCATGCTAGCGCGCCTGGCTAGCTATCCTACTCCTAAGTTTCTTCCGTTTCTACATTAGGGATTATTTCCTCCCTAATTGTAGCCTCCACACAGAATAGTTTGAGTAATCCCTAAAACTATATGGGGGGTAGGTTTACGGACGTAATTTTTTGTATGAACCAGATAAGTTCTTCTGGTTGAACTTCTTCTTGAAGTTCCTTCTTCCACTTTTTACTATTCATTTACTATCCATCCTATATTTTTTTCTTTTTTTCCTCTCACACCACTTACATCTACATTGAAAGCCATCGCGGGCGCGAGAGGACTTTGTAAAGTTTCTTTCGTCTTTTAGCAAAATCGCCCCACAATCCTTACATTCCTTCCAATAGCGAGGTTGGCCTCTCTTCTCAAAAGAGTCCTTGTGTAGTTGGGCCCAGGCAATCTTCTCACAAATTTGTTGGGTGAAGATGGTGGAAATGTAGGAGTCTGTGTGAGAAGTCCCAAATTCCTCATTTATCTCCTACGCAATTTGGGAAGAAGATTTTCTTTCTATCTTTAGTTGAAGAATGCGAGATTGTTCGGGAGAGAGATGGGCATGAGAGGCGTAGTAGGTGAGGGTTTGAACTAATTGAGGTACCGCACTCTCACAATTTGGTATGGCTTCTTCTTTTAGATCTTCTAAAAACTTTATGATAATGCTAATTTGGGTTGGGTTTGTGAAGTCTAGAGAGAATTTGGATTGAGGTTGGGTGTAGGGCGCGCCTGCCATCCAAGGACGTTCAAACCTATCTATTTTCTAATAAAGTCCAAGAGGCAACACATTTATATAGGTGTCGAACGTAAGTCCGTTTTCTGTTTCGCCCCCTCGGTAGGTGCTTTGGAGGAGTTCTTTTCTCTAGAGTTGGGGATTGTAGAAATCGTCCAACGTATACTAAGTTTTTCTCAAATCTAAGAGAAGCTTTTTAGCTAGGTATAGGTGGTAGGAATCTAATGCCTAGGCGCGGTCCTACAATTCCTCAAAATTAGCCCCTAGGTCTTCTGCCCCTAGTTTTCCTTCTCTCACCCCTATAAGTTTTTCCAATTCATCTATCTACGTCCATAGTTCTTTAAAGTTCTGCTCCTAGCCCCTACTCTTAATTCTTTCTCTTGAGAAGTTTGGCTTAGGTATTTTGTAGTGAATGTCTTGACGGGAGAAGGAAGTTCCCTCGTTGAAGGTCGGAGTTTCAAGTAGGGCGTCGAGACTTTCTTCCTTAGGTATAGGTTTGCGTTTATTTTCTAGGTAGGTTTCTTTTTTTTGGACGGAGGACTTAGGTTTAGGGTTTTGTGATTCCTCTGCCCCAATCCCACAGCATATATAATCGACAAAAAGGTCGTAGTCGTTCTAAGTTAGGTTTTCGGTTAGGTTTGGGTTTTCGTTGAGAAGGCGCGAAAGGAACTCCGTACGGGATTCAGCGCTAGCCAGGCTAAAGTCCAAACTATAAGGCTTGCTGGCAGTCCGACCGGCAGTCCGATTAGGTTTAGGTTTAGGTTTAGGTATATTGTAATTTTTTTCCATTATATCTATGGATATTTCTCCTTATATAAAATATAAAATGTGAGAGATTACGCACCTAGGAGTCATACACCTAGGGCCGGCTTATATTTAGGATTAGTCCTAAGCCTATGAGGCCCCCTCACATTTACAATTATACCATAAGGGGTAAGGAAAGTCAAATTCCGGGAAACGAAATTTCCTAAAAGTAGGAGGAATTGATTTTTTAGTTTTTGTAGAGAGAATTTTAGTTGAAATTGATTTTTTGGTTTCGTGAGGCGAATTTTCCAGGCCCCGGTCGTTTTTGTGCAGTATGCGCAGAAAATCCCGTAAACCACCCCGCCCTTTTGTGCATAGTGTACAATCCGATACACCCGCCCCTCTCCGTACTCGATAGCATTATAAAGATATAAACCTATCAAGTAAAGCATAACGTGTTATTTTTTGTCTAATCTTCGGGCGCGGCGCGAGCCGTCAAACGTCCGTCAATATGCACAGTTTAGGCACGTATTTTTTGTGCAGTTTTTTTGAAAAAAATGCTTGCAATTTTTAGACGTATCGTTTATAATCATAATTGCCAAGGGGGCAAAACCCCGGCGGTGATCGGGGGTCTGCCCGGTATGTACCTTGTAAAGTGAATACAGAGCATAACGTAGATAACGTCCATTGCGTGTCCAGTTGGCGAGTAAAGACGGCGAGGGAGTGCCGGTACACTCAAGCGAAACAGCGGCGGCGCGCACGTTAATAGGCTACGTTATGAAGTAGATAGGATAAACAAAACATTACACTATGTAAAGGAGATAATACTATGGGTAGAATTACAAAGTCTGAGGCGAAAGCAATCCGCGAGGAAAAAATCAATACTTTTGCATCTCGTAATCCGTTTCAAGCTCCGCGCAAGGGTGTTGATAACGGCGCGGCCGGACGTGTATTTGAATTGATGAACGCGCGCGACGGCTCGACGAAATGCGGCGTGTCCAAAGGTAAACAGGCTGACAATTATGTGTCAATCATTCAGCCGGACGGCAGTAAAAAGCGCTATGAGTTGGAGAGCAAGACGAACGGCGGGCGCGTTGATGAAGTCATAGAAAAGCTTGAGAACGGACGCGACTTTTTCGTTGCATATAGCTTGTCAATATGCAATAAAAATACCGGCAATAAACCGCGCGAGACAGCGCCTATCATTTGCCCCGCGAGCGAGTTTATAGCGGCGCTCGAAGAGTGCGGCGCGCTCAAGGTAGTAAACGGTAAAGACGGCGTACAGAACGGCATTGCAATTCAGGTCAGTAAAAAGAGCTGGTTTGAATGGGTCGATAGCTATCCGGTCAAGTGGGATAGGGATTTCGATTACAGTTGGTTTGACTTCGTGGACGCTTAATAGCGTCCACGAGCTACAATTAGGAAAAGGAGAGTATATTATGTTTATCGAAGAGCTGAAAAAAGAATACAAGCGGCTGATGGTAATAGAGCTGTCTATGTTCAAGCGCCGTATAGCACTGGAAAACGCATGGAGCGATTTTAATGCAGAGCTGGATAAGGCAGAGAGAGACAGCGCCGTGCCCGATGAAGAAGTGGCAAAGCTGTATGATAAGAACGATAAATTCAGCTACGTGTACAATATCGCACGCGACAGAGAATATAATATGGGGCTGTTGCTCAATTCTATGGAGAGAATTATCGACTACTACGAATGGGGGAAAAAGCTATGAAATTTGTCAGTAAATACGCTGAATGGTGTGAAATAATGGACATGCTCGATAGTATCGGGCGCGACCGGCCTGAAATCAAGGCTACACTTGAAAAAGCCGCAAAAGCTATTGAAGAAGAACTGAAAATTTTACATGAGAGGAGCTAAAATGTATCAGCTAATAATTTGTATAATCCTGATAATAATTTGTGTGGCAGTGCTCGGCGGAATCCTATACTATTATGACCACAAATGGGATAAATACATGAGATAAAGGGCGCTGAAAAGCGCCCTATTTTTTTAGGGAGTAACATAATGCTAAAGGGTTATAAAGTCTCAAAACACCTAATACAAGATAGAACAGAACGTGTCGAAAAAATTGGCAAGTATGTTGGTTTCGGCACGGAGCTTTTTTCCGTCAAGGATAATCGAGAAAATTGTGAATTTGTTGTTACCACAACGGGCGTATTACTTGTATGCCATGGTAATTTTATTATTACAATGATTTGTCCCGACTTCCAAAGAATGGCAAGCGTCCATAAAATGGCGGGGCGAGAAATGACAAGTAAAATGATTGAGCAGGTAAAGAAGAACGAAAAAAAAGCCAAGCGTTTAGAATTTTAGAATAGGATAGACAAAAGTCTATCCTATTTTTTTCGCGCGAGTTAGAGACGTCTAACTTGAGTTAAAGGCGTCTAACCCGAAATAAATTTAGACTACAGTAGTCTAAATCATCGGGCGCGCAACCCTTGACAGGGCGGGCTTTTTGTGGTAAAATTAGTGTAAAGTAAAGAAAGGGGAGTTACCTAATGACTGCTATCAATTATTCTGACCTTTGCGCCTATGTCGCGCGCCGTGCCGCCGACGTTGCCCAATTTGCCACCGATATTCTGAGGAGTTGGGGCATACCGACTGACGCTGCGACCGCTGAGGACGTCGCGCAAGCTCGTGTAGAAGCTACGGATATCGTAGTCGAGGACTACTGCCGGGACTTCGACTTAGTCGATGACCCGTGGGGATTCGGCTCGTTCATATGCACTGGGCAGCCCAAAGAAGCCCCTTGTTGGAAGATGCGCGGCTATAACTAAGCCGCGCTTTTCCAAAAATTTAGACTAATGTAGTCTAAAACCAAATCAAACATACACTTGACAATCCCGAAATTTTACGGTATAATGTATATAGTAAATGAAAGGGGATACACATAATGTGCTATTGGGTAAATACGGAAACCGGGGAACTTCTCTCATATGATGAAGCTTGCGCGCAATTTACAGAAGATTATGACGGCGATGACGATACCAATGTCATAAATTTTCTTGATGTATTCGCGCCTACCAATATCGAAATCGTTCCGTAAATTACGGAACGTAATTTAGACTAATGTAGTCTAAGTCAGCGGGAGAAAATGGTTGACATATTTTAGTTGATGTGGTATACTCTAACTACAGTAAAGAAAGGGGACAATCCGAAAATGACTAATAGAACCTACTACGTAGAAGATGCAATGAGCGATGCTTTTGTCGCCGCGATGGAAAGACTGGAAGAGGCAATACCTTGTTTCTTGGAGCTGGTAGACATAGATACGATATATATTGAGTGCCGGCTGGAAGATGTCAAGACGGTAGAGCGTTATCTTGCTCCTTACGTGTAAAGAAGCTGGCGCGGCTGAGTCCGCGCCCAGTATTTTAGACTACAATAGTCTAAGTTTACTTCTAAAATCTCTTGACAATCTCCGCACATTGGTGTATAATAAGTCCATAAAGTAAAGGGAGGAAGACAAAATGATAAATATACGCACAATCCGCAAACTTACTGAGAACGACGGGCTAACTTTGAAGAACGGCAAGCCCATACAGTATAAGACCGGCTGGCAGGTTGCGACCGAAGGTGTCGAGTGTAAAACGGCAGAAGAAGCTATAAAAGCCGTCCGCGCCTACGCTGGAAATTGTGGTGTATGGCTGGCTGGGGGAATTTTTTACGTAGACAAGAGCCATCGAGTAGATACCAAAAAGAAAGCGCTGGAAATTGGAAAAAATCATTCCCAAATTTCTGTTTTCGGCTGGGCAAGAAAAAATTTAGCCTATTGCTAAAGGTGCGAAATTTTTCGCGCCTTTCCTAAAATTTAGACTACAATAGTCTAAGTCCGTCCGAAAAATCAGTTGACAAATCCGGAAATGTGCGATATAATATAACCACAGTAAAGGAAATGAGGTTTTGAATGATGATTGGTTTCTTCTATTGTCCGAGCGAAGATTGCAGTTGCCCCTATTACAACCGTAAGACCGGCGAGTGCAAGTTGGGGAAGAACGCGCTGCGCGAGTGCGATGATGCGTATGCACTTGTGGGAGCTGACTATGAAGAGGAGCTGGAAGAAGAGGAAATCTTTGCTTGCTATGACCCTGACTAAGGGTCTGGCTTATATATAATTTGCTATTTTTCTTTTACCTTTCTTTACTTTGCCCGCGCGTTTTCATAGGGCGCGCGGGCGCCTTTCTTTGGGGCATTTAGACTATTGTAGTCTAATTCTGTAATTAAAAATCTATTGACTTTTTATTATTTATATGGTAATATATAGACACTGAAAGAGATAATAAAGGAGATGATTCCAATGCAGAATTAGAGGGCGCGGTGGCCCGGCTTGTTATAGCACCGGCTTTAGTACAAGTCTTAATACTGGTTAAGATACTATATTAAAGTGGTTTATATATTTAATCCGGTTGTGTAAGTCGTGGGTGCGGGCAGTCCCGCACTTACGCATTATTTTGTGTTAGACTATTATAGTCTAAAAAATTCTGAAAAAATATCTTGACTTTTTAAAATTTTTATTGTATAATTTAATTACCAAATGAAAGAAAGGGAAAATTAAAATGAAATTTGTTATTAATGACTGCTTTGGTGGTTATGAACTTTCTCAGGATTTTCTGGATAAATATGGGGAAGAACTTGCCGTTCTTAAAAGAAATAATCCTAAGCTGGTTTCTGCTGTTGAGGAATTTGGTGAGGATAAGGCTTCTGGTTTCTGCGCAAACCTTCGTATTGTAGAGATTCCTGACGACTCTACTGATTATTATATCAACGAATATGATGGAGCAGAAACTCTAATCTATGTAAAAGATGGAAAACTTCACTGGGCGTAAAAATGCGCCCTTTTTTATATTAGACTATAGTAGTCTAATAAATTCTGAAAAAATCTATTGACAACGGTAAGTTTATATGTTATACTTTAATTACAAAATAAAGAAAGGGGAAAAATTATGAAAACCATTAAAAACTTTTTAGCAGAAAACGATATTATTATGCCAGAGGGTACAATTAACGGCGAGTGGTTCGCAGAACATGACCTTCCTATGATTGTGAGCTGCACTTGTTGCGGAATGACAATGGCTCTGCCGTCTGCTTATGTAGACGAAGATGGATATACTTATTGTAGTGGTTGCGCGGGAGAAGATTAACCATCTTCTCTTAATGTTAGACTACAATAGTCTAAGTTTCTGCGAGGTAAACGATCGTTTACCGCGAAATAGTCTAAATTCCGACTTGACATTTTTTCTTATCTGGTGTATAATCTAACTATAGTAAAGAAGGGAGAAAACCTAAAATGAAATCTATTATACTGGATATGGATGGTACATTTGTATCACTTTACGACGTTCCTGACTGGTTGCCGAAACTCCGCGCGCATGACCCTTCCCCCTATGTGGAAGCTGCTCCGCTTGTGTCTATGAATGTGCTGGCGCGACATTTGAACCGACTTTCTGCTAAAGGATACAAGCTGGGCATTGTAAGCTGGGGCAGTAAGTCAACAGGCAATCCAGAAGCTGACGCAAATTATTTAGACTCTACTCGGCAAGCCAAACAGAAATGGGTGGCGCGACACCTGAAAAGCGTTCATTTTGATAGCTTTGAGGTTGTGCCGTATGGGACGCCGAAATCAACCGTTTGTCCATTTTATGGAGAAGATGCGATTTTGTTTGATGATGATGAACGCAATCGCGCCGAGTGGGGAGAAATGGCGTTCAGTGAAAAAGAACTTTTTGAGGTATTGAGGATGCTTTGAGCATCCTCTTTTATTTTAGACTACAGTAGTCTAAGGGCATGGTTGACTTTTTTTTAAGTTTATGATATACTCTAACTACAGTAAAGGAAAGAAGGAGAATAAAAAATGACTGTTGCAGAACTTATCGAAGAACTGAAAAAATATCCGCAAGATGTAGAGGTATTTACTGTGGAATGCGACGAAGAAATTCCCATACGCCCTGAAACTTTTCACTATTATCCATGGCATAATATGCTTACTATCTAATAATTAAACCAATTGGATTTTCAACCGGTTTAAGTCTTTCGTGCCACTAATTATGGCGCGAAAGGCTTTTTGACTTAGACTATAGTAGTCTAATTGGGCGGTTGACTTTTTGCTCTGTTTCTTGTATAATGTAACTATCAAAAGGAAAGGAAAATGAATTATGAGAGACTTTGGCTGGTATGATGAATTGTGGTGCGTAGTAAGTGATGATGGTGTTTTTGCGGGAGTGCCTTGCCTTTCTTATGAAGAAGCCAGAGACCTTGCGGCACAGCATAAAGGTTCGCAGATTTTCAAACTGATACATGAAGATGATGTTGAGGGAGCAAAACTGCCAGAAGAAAATGAAGATTTGGAAATGGGCTTTGATCCCTATCTTGGCTGTTATACAGATGAAGTTTGAGGATAGGATGAATAGCTTTTTATAACAAGTGGCAAAACAAGTTCTGATTTTTCAGAACTTTACTCTTTAGACTACAATAGTCTAATCCCCTTGTAAAAAACTCTTGCAATTCCAGAAAATTCTGCTATAATAATAAGTGTCAAGAGGAAAGAAAACCAAGCCGAATCCCAAAAATAAAAAAAGTTTTTCTTGACAAAACCAGAATTTTCTGGTATAATTAATAACGTAATCAAGAGAAAAATCTCTTGAAATAAAAAAAGGCAAAAAGCCTAAAGGAGAAAAAACTATGACTGCTATCACTTCCGAAAAGAACACCATGACCGCGCGCCGCTTCTTCACCGAGATTCAGACCTACGACCTCCCTGCCGAGCTTCTGGACTACGCCGCCAACGAGATTCAGAAGCTGGACGATGCCAAGGAGAAGCGCAAGGAGAAGCCGACCAAGGCGCAGAGAGAGAACGCCGCAATCCGCGAACAGCTCCACGCCTACATGGTCGAGAATCTGTCTGACGAGTATTTCTCGCAGGCGGAGCTGGGCGAAGCTCTCGAAATCTCGCCTAATAAGGCAGGCGCGCTTGCTCGTCAGCTTGTGCAGGCTGGACTTGTCGAGGCAACTGATGTCAAGGTAAAGGGCGGTACGCGCAAGGGCTACCGCGCGATTCAGGCGTAAGGAATCGGGGACGCAAGTCCCCATTCCTTTAGGCACAGATTTAGACTATTGTAGTCTAAGTAAGGGGTTGACTTTTAGGAAGATTGTGATATAATCTAAGTAAAGTAAAGGGAGGGAAAAAAATGAAATGTTGTGATTGCCTTTATTACTATAACATAGAAATCAATGAAATTCCCGAATGTAATTGGGTACCGCGTTGTCCGGGCGACTGCGCGCCTTGTGAAGAAGAAGATTATGCAGAAAAAGAATATTATATGGAGGAAGATGAAAATGAATAATGATACTCGACGCGGGATGGGTTTTACAAGTGTTCTTACACTTATCTTTATTGTATTGAAACTTTGTAAGGTGATAACTTGGTCTTGGTGGTGGGTTCTGTCTCCCATCTGGATTAGTTGGGGGTTGGCACTTGTGCTATTTTTATTCATTTGGATGTTTGGCGACTGAGAGACGAAAAGTCTCTCTTCTCTTTAGACTAATGTAGTCTAAATTCTAACTTGACAAGCGCGCAAGGGTGGAGTATAATAAAGGCAAGTTAGGAGGGAAAGAAATGGACGCAATAGTAATACTTGCTACAGTTTATTGTATTATGTATATTACATATATAATCTTATGTAAACTTCACTAAAGGAGGAATAAAAATGCGCGACTGGGAGGATATAATAAATAGACTTCTTAAAATTACCGAAAAGTATGAAAAAGTAATGACCAATGAAGATTTGGAAGAACTTTCCAAACTCCGCAATAAATACTACTTTATACAGTATTATGACTGAGGTTCTACCTCAGTAAGTTTAGACTACAATAGTCTAAATCACTTCCACAAACCTATTGACAATTCCCAAAATTAGATGTATAATCTGTATGTAAAATAAATGAGGGAGGAAAAACCTAATGAAAACATCTAATGCCGCAATTTTACGTGAATCCAATATTGTCGCGCTTACCGACTTTTTTGCCGAGCGCGGGGAGGATGTGAAGAGAACCGCAACAGGCTCTATCGCTTTTCCCGTCGTCGCTGATGATGGTGAAGAGGGCTGGGTAGAAGTTGTCGTAAAAATTCCGAAGTGGACGGAGGACGATGACGGCTACAGCCGTGCGGAGGAGTACGCGCAGAATGTTGCGGAAAAAGCCGAGAAAGCAAAAGCCCGCGAAGAGGAGCGCAAGCGCAAGGAAGCCGAGCGCGAAGCAAAGAAAGCGGAGAAGGAGCGGAAGAAAGCCGAAGCCGAAGCCGCAAAAACGGACGAGGAGTAAAGGGCGCGAAAGCGTCCTTTTCCTTATTTAGACTATTGTAGTCTAAGATAGGGGTTGACTTTTAGGGAAAAAGTGATATAATTTAAGTAAAGCAAAAGGAGGTATATATAATGTCTTGTCATACTGAAATTCGTCCACGTAGTTCCGAGGAAAATCTTAAAAATGTTACTCTGGAAGAGTGTAGCATGATTTATGCCAAAGACGAGAATGATATTGAGTTTTATTTTCTCGTTGGGGGAGATGGAGACGAAATTAGTTATCTTATGGACTTATTTGAGGGAAATCATGCTACGACCGCTTTTTCCTGTAAGACAACATTGAATGAACTGGCAAGCACATTAGATTTAATCCCTGCCACTATCAAATTTTTCAAGTACGATGATTTTAAACTTATAATTGAATGTTAAAG
>OBLI01002365.1_pt1 | contig 16253 bp, 18 predicted proteins | sample 1519701 | NCBI WGS metagenome assembly OBLI01 (sample SAMEA3663005, study PRJEB22513) | pig gut metagenome | biome: pig gut; feature: pig-associated habitat; material: faeces | place: France | collected 2012 | reverse complement strand
AAAATATATAAAAATTTACTCATTTCTAAATTATGCTTAAAAAAAATTTTGCTATCATACGCTTTTTTTATACTTAAAGGTGGTTAAAATGACAATAATCGATGGCAAGGCGTTAAGCGCAAAAATAAAAGAGAGAGTAAAAAAGGACTGCGAAGAGCTAGTAGCAAAGGGCATTAAGCCTACTTTGGCTGTGATTTTAGTGGGCGAAGATAAAGCATCTCAAACATATGTAGCAAGTAAAGAAAAAGCTTGCATCGCTGCTGGCATGGGCTCAGTTATGCACCGCCTAGGCGAGCAAACTACGCAAAATGAGCTTTTAAGCCTAATTGAAGTGCTAAATAAAGATGATAGCATTCATGGAATTCTAGTCCAGCTCCCACTGCCAAAGCACCTTGATACAAACGAAGTTTTAAGACGGATTGATCCTAATAAAGATGTAGATGGCTTTCATGCTCTAAATGTAGGTAAGCTAAACTCAGGGCTAGATGGCTTCGTGCCTTGTACGCCACTTGGTATAATGGAGATTTTTAAAGAATACAATATTGATTTAGTAGGTAAAAACGCTCTTGTTATCGGCCGCTCAAATATAGTTGGCAAACCTATGGCAGCCTTGCTGCTAAATGCAGGTGCGACTGTAACCATCGCTCACTCAAAGACAAAAAATCTAGCTCAAATCTCACGCTCTATGGATATCATCGTAGTAGCTATCGGCAAGCCAAAATTCCTAAGTGCTGATATGGTAGGCGAGGGCGCAATTATAATCGATGTAGGTATAAACAGGCTTGATGATGGCTCACTATGTGGGGATGCGGACTTTGAGGCTATAAAGGATAAATGTAGCTTCATAACCCCAGTGCCAGGCGGCGTGGGTCCAATGACAATAGCAATGCTGCTATCAAATACCATAAAAAGCGCAAAAAATGAACTCAGGGCATAATTTTCTTTCAAAACTAAGCAAGTTTAGTTCTAGCTGGACTGGCACAATTATTATTGTGCTGTTTTTTATATTTTTTGTGGCGCAAGCCTTTGTGATACCATCAGGGTCTATGAAAAACTCGCTTTTAATCGGTGATTTTCTTTTTGTAAAAAAGTTTAGCTATGGTATGCCTACGCCGCATATCCCGTGGCTGGAGCTGCCAGTAGCGCCTGATTTTAATGGCAATGGGCACCTTTGGGAGGGCAAAAGACCACAGCGTGGCGATATAGTCGTGTTTCGCTATCCAAATGAGCCAAAGATTTATTATGTAAAGCGTCTTTTTGCTATCTCTGGCGATGAGGTGATTTTTGCCCCAAGGGCTATGTATCTGCGCCCAAATATGAGCGATGATGAAATACGCAAAACTTATGGCGATGAAAATCTTTTTAAAATCGGTGGAAAGTTTTATGTGCGTGAGCCTTATAAAAACCTAGGAATTCACTATGATTCTAGCGAGCGTAAGGATAATTTTGGTGGGCAAGAAATAGATATTTTTAGTATAGCTACGATGTTTGCAGCACAAGGGCGCTTTGCTATGAGCGCTATTTTTGCCCCTGAGTTAGCGCCACTTGATGGGCTTGATTTCAATGCTTTTTATTTTAAAGTAAAAGAAGATGAGTTTTTTATGGTTGGCGATAATAGAGAAAATAGCAATGACAGCCGCTTTTGGGGGCCAATAAATTACAAGCATGTAGTAGGCAAGCCGTGGTTTGTGTATTTTAGCTGGGATGGAGATAAAAAAGAAGTTCGCTGGGATAGAGTAGGGCGTTTTGTTGATAGCTTAGAAAGTGATGAGAGATATATAAATGCAAGCAAATAAAGTATATTTAGCCAGCGACCACGGCGGATTTAAAGGCAAGGAAATTGCTCTTAAATACTGCAAAGAGCGTGGATTTGATTGCGTAGATCTTGGCTGTAATAGCCCTGAGATTAGCGTTGATTATCCTGATTTTGCAAACGCTCTTGCGGCGCATTTAGAAAATGATAAAGGGGCTAAGGGAATTCTAGTTTGTGGTTCTGGCATTGGCATAAGTATAGCCGCAAACCGCCACAAACATATACGCTGCGCACTTTGTCACGATGAAAATACTGCTATGCTAAGCAGACTTCATAATGATGCAAACGTGCTAGCCTTCTCAGGTCGTTTTAGCGATGAAAAGATGATTATAGCGATGTTAAGAGCCTTTTTTGATACCAAGTTTGAGGGTGGCAGGCATCAAAGGCGCATTGATAAACTTTAAGCTTTGGAGAAAAAATGGTTTTTGATTTTATTTTCTACACTTCTTTGGTGTGTTTGATAGCTTATCTTACGGTTATGGTGTTTTATTATAAAACCTTGCTTAGCAAAGAACGCACAATGAGGGATTTTATGAAAACAAACCTTGATGATACCGAAATCGTCATCCGCAAACTACAAGTTCAGCTTCAAAGAAGTCTTGGAAATATCGATATATTAACCGATGAGCTAAACAAAATCAAAGGCGATGTAACAAACCTAAGGACTAGAAACTCTCAATACCGCCTAGAAAATGATAAACTAAATCAGCATATTAAAGAGCTTGAAGGTAAAATCGAAGCCTTGCTATAGGGTTATCTTCGGCTTTTTGGCTATTTTGACTGCGGTGCTGCTCGCCAGATTTTGTATCTAGCCTTCGCAACACCGCAGCCAAAATATCTCAAAAATCCTAATCTTGGGTTGAGAGTTTTGGAATTCCAAAATGAAAATTTTTAGAATTCCTAGGACGGAATTTTGGGCGAAATTTTGGAATTCCTAGGGCGGAATTTTAGAATTCCTAGGATAGAATTTAGAATTCCTAGGTAAAATTCTAAAATTCAGTGAGAATTCTAGAATTCCTAGTATGAAAAAGGACAAAAATGACATTTAGCGAGCAATTAGAAAAAGACATTAGAGTTATACCAGATTTTCCAAAGCCTGGAATTTTATTTCGTGATATAACCACGCTTTTAAACGATGCGCAGGCCTTTGCTAGATTGCTTGATTATCTAGAATCTTGCTACAAAAATAGCGATATTGATTTTATCGCTGGGATTGAGAGTAGGGGCTTTATCTTTGGTGCTGCGCTTGCTAGCAGGCTCTGCCTTGGCTTTGTGCCTATTCGCAAAGCTGGCAAACTGCCTTGTGCTACTTTTAAAGAGGATTACGAGCTAGAATACGGCTCTGCGAGCTTAGAGATTCACAAAGACGCGTTTAGAGGGCAAAAGGATGCAAAAGTGCTTTTAATAGATGATTTGCTAGCCACCGGCGGTACAGCCACAGCTGCTTGCAAGCTAGTAAAAAACGCAGGCGCAAAAGTGGTTGAAGCCTGCTTTATCATAGAACTAACAGAGCTTGGCGGTGCTAGCAAGCTAAGAGCGCTTTGTGATGTTTATAGTATATTAAAATTATAAAGGCTTAAAATGCAAGAGTTTTTTACCGGACTTTTTGAGACTTATCCTAGTTGGGTTTATCTCATTGTGTTTTTTTGGTGTATTTTAGAAGGTGAGCTAGCACTCATTTTAGCTGGCATTGCTGCGCACTCTGGTGGGGTAAATTTGGGGCTTGTTATTTTTATAGCTGGGCTTGGTGGCTTTTGTGGGGATCAAATATATTTTTATATCGGTCGCTATAATAAAAAATATATCCAAAAAAAGCTCTCAAGTCAGCGTACGAAGTTTGCCATAGCGCATGTCTTGCTTCAAAAATACGGCTGGCCGGTGATTTTTGTGCAGCGTTATCTTTATGGCTTTCGCACGGTGATACCGATGAGCATAGGCGTTACTCGCTATTCTAGCATTAAGTTTGCTATTATAAATTTAATTAGCGCTTGGGTTTGGGCGGCGATTACGATTTTGCTTGCTTGGTATTTTGGCGATGAGATTTGGATAGTGATTCACTGGATAGAAAAACACTGGTATTTTGGTGTGCCACTGCTAATAATGGTTGCTGCTAGCGTGGTGCTAACATTCAAAAAAATAGAAGCAAATATGCTTAAAAAAAGGGAGTTAAGAAAAAATGAAAATAGAATTAAGTAAAGCAAAAAGCGATTATGAAATAATCTTGCTTGAAAAAGATGAGATTAAAACAGCGGCTGATTTTAAAGACTTTGACTTTTATGATTACAAGGGTGAAGGGCTTTTAAATCTAAGTGAGAAAAGGCGCATTTATTCTGCTATTAAAAAGCGTGATTTTAACGCTATTGCAAATGCCGCCTCAGCTGCAATACGCGCTATCTCAAAGCTAAAAATCAAAAGTGCCAAACTTTGCTTTGATTTTAAAAGCGAGTGCGAGCTAAAAGCTGCGGCACAGGGAATTTTACTAGGTGCTTATAGCTATGAAAAATACAAAAGTGATAAAAAGCCAAAAAACTTAGAAAAAGTGCTAATTGATACTAATTTAAAAGACGCAGAGCAAATTCTAGCTAATTGCGAAATTCTAAGTGAGAGTGTGAATTTCGTGCGTGATATAGTAAATGAAATACCAGCTATTTACACGCCTGAGCGTATGGCAAAGGATGCGTGTGACTTAGCCAAAAATAGCAAGGTGCTAAAATGTGAAGTTCTAGGCGAGAGCGAACTAAAAAAAGAGAAAATGAACGCTATGCTAGCTGTAGCAAACGCTAGTCCACACGAGCCAAAACTAATTCATCTTAGCTACAAACCAAAAGGCGCAAAACTAAAGGTCTGCTTTGTAGGCAAGGGAGTGACCTACGATACTGGCGGACTTAGCTTAAAGCCAAGTGATTATATGCTAAGTATGAAAGCTGATAAAAGTGGCGCAGCAGCAGCTCTTGGTATAATCAAAGCTGCTAGCGAGCTTGGAATTGCCTTAGAAGTGCACTCAGTGCTAGGCTGCGTAGAAAACGCAATAGGTAGCAAGGCTTATAAGCCTGATGATGTGCTAATTGCCAAAAATGGCGTTAGCATAGAGGTGCGAAATACAGACGCTGAGGGTCGCCTCGTGCTAGCTGACACGCTAGCGTGGGCGCAAGAAAACATTAAGCCTGATTTTATCATTGACCTAGCTACTTTAACAGGGGCTTGCGTAGTAGGCGTAGGAGAGTATACAAGTGCTATAATGGGCAACAACTACGAGCTACAAAGTGATTTTTATAAAGCGGCAAAAACTAGTGGGGAGTTTTTTAGCATTTTAGAGTTTAATGAGCATTTAGCTGAGCATATAAAAAGTGATATCGCTGATGTCTCAAACGCTGCTAATACTCGCTATGGTGGGGCTCTCACGGCTGGGTTATTTCTAGATAAGTTTATAAAAGATGAGTATAAAGACAAATGGCTACACCTTGATATAGCAGGACCTGCTTTTGTAAGCAAGGCTTGGGGGCTAAATCCAGCAGGTGGCTCTGGGGCTGGGGTTAGAGCCTGCGTGGCGTTTTTAGAGAGTTTGGGGAGCAAATAATGGGACTAGCAGTAGGAATAGTGGGCTTACCAAATGTGGGCAAAAGCACGACATTTAATGCTCTAACAAAGGCTAGTAACGCTCAGGCTGCAAATTATCCTTTTTGTACCATTGAGCCAAATAAGGCTGTGGTAGAAGTGCCTGATGCGCGCCTTGATGAGCTAGCAAAAATCGTAGAGCCAAAGCGAATTATGCACTCTCAGGTGGAGTTTGTAGATATCGCTGGGCTTGTAAAAGGTGCTAGCAAGGGCGAGGGACTTGGAAATAAGTTTTTGGCAAATATTAGAGAGTGTGAAGTGCTACTTCATATCGTGCGCTGCTTTGATGATAGTAATATCACGCATGTAGAAGGGCATACTGATCCCGTAAGAGATGCTGAGATTATAGAAACTGAGCTAATCTTGGCTGATATAGAGCAGTTAAGTAAAAAAATAGAAAAACTTGCCAGAGAGGCAAAATCTGGGGCAAACAAAGAAGCAAAGGCTAGCTTGGAGTGCGCAAATGCGCTTTTAGAGCATTTAAATGCTGGTAAAAAGGCTAGTAGCTTTGATGGTGGAGATGTTTTTGAAAGTCTTAATAAAGAGCTAAGACTGCTTTCAGCAAAAGAGATGATATACGGCGCAAATGTAGATGAAGATGGGCTTTCAAGCGATAATGAATATGTAAAAGCGATAAAAACTCACGCAGCAGAAAATAATGCGCAAGTTATCAAGCTTTGTGCTAAGATTGAAGAAGATTTAGTAGGTATGAGCGATGAGGAAGCCAGTGAGCTTTTGGCTGGGATGGGAGCAGATGAGAGTGGATTGGAGCTTATAATAAAAGCTGCCTTTGCTAAGCTTGGGCTTATTAGCTACTTTACAGCAGGTGTGCAAGAGGTGCGTAGCTGGACTATAAAGCGTGGCTGGCTAGCCCCAAAAGCAGCAAGTGTCATTCACAATGACTTTGAAAAAGGCTTTATCAAAGCTGAGGTGATAAGCTATGAAGACTTTATAGCGTGTAAGGGCGAAGCTGGCGCAAAAGAGGCTGGCAAACTACGCATAGAAGGCAAGGAATACGAAGTAAAAGACGGCGATGTGATGCATTTTAGATTTAATGTGTAGGGAATTCTAGAATTCCTTAGATATTTTTGGGAATTCTAGAAATAAAAATTCAAGGGTTATAAAATAAATAGATATTATTTGCGATTTTTATCAAATACAGCTGATCGCCCATGAAATTAGGCGTGATTGTAGCTAAATAAAGGGCAATTTCAAGGGAATTCTTAATAAATTCACAAAAAGGGTAAAAATGAAAAGCACGGTTGAGGTATTTGAGAGCATTCTTAGCAAAAATGATAAAGCTGCGGCAAAAATAAGAGCTGATTTTAACGCTAGGGGCTTACTGGCAATAAATCTAATGAGTAGCCCAGGTGCTGGCAAAACCACGCTTTTAGAGCGCACGATAAAAGAGCTTGGCAAAAAGAGCGTAAAAATCGGCGTTGTGGAGGGCGATTTGGAGACAAACAAAGACGCTGATCGCATCATAGGGGCAGGCGCAAAAGCCCACCAAATCACCACCGGTCAAAGCTGCCATTTAGATGCTGATATGGTAAAGGTGGGGCTTGATAATTTGCCGCTTGATAAGCTTGATTTGCTCTTTGTAGAAAATGTGGGAAATCTCGTCTGCCCTGCTAGCTATGATGTGGGGACACACGCAAATGTAGTGCTTCTAAGTGTGCCAGAAGGCGATGATAAAATCCCAAAATACCCTGTGATGTTTCGCCGAAGTGACCTTGTGATTATTACAAAAGTTAGTTTAATAGAGCATTTTGATTTTAGCGTAGAGCGTGCTAAAAGCGAGCTAGCAAAGCTAAATCCGCTCTCAAAACTCATCGCACTTGATAGCAAAACTGGCGAGGGTTTTGAGGCGTGGATAGAGTTTATCGCTGAGCAAAAAGCCTTGCTAAAAAAGTAAATTTCTAGGGAATTCCAGAATTCCTAGCACTAAGGAATTCTAGAATTCCCTAGTATCTTTTTTCTTGGGGGTGCGGGGGTTTTCTTTTTTTATATTTTCTAGGAATTCTAGTTTGGAATTCTAGAATTTAAGGAATTCTAGTTTGGAATTTCAAAAATTCCGCCAGTGTTTTGGAATTTTCAAATATTTTTAAATCTAAAATTCCTAGGAATTTTAGTTTGGAATTCCAAGCATCATAAATTTAAGTTATATTTTGATTTATTTAGTTAAAATTGCCTTTTAAAAATTTAGTACCGCTTAGGATGTCAATTATGGCTTTTGATTTGGCTAAAAAAGCAAAAATAGTTGCGCAATTCGCTAGCACAGAGCTGGGCTTTTTAAATGCTTTATAAATTCCATAAAAATCAGCCTTTCATAGCTCTTCTTAGCTACGATACCCCAGAGCAAAATATCATCGCTCACCCCAAAGACGCAAAGAAATTTGGTATAGAATTTAAACTAAATGTAACAAAAAGTAGCCCTATAAATCATTTTATAAAAAAATATCCAATAGATTTTGATACATACAAAAAAAGCTTTGATAAAGTCATAAATCATCAAAAAAACGGAGATAGTTATCTTTTAAATTTATGTTTTTCTACTAAGATAGAAACAAACTTAAGTTTAAAAGATATTTTTGAGCATGCAAAGGGTGAAGCTATTATCTATAAAAAAGATGATTTTGTCTGCTTTACGCCTGAGCCTTTTGTGACTATAAAAGATGGTTTTATCCATGCTTTTCCTATGAAAGGCACGATAAACGCAGCACTTCCAAAGGCCAAAGAAACGCTTTTAAACGATCCAAAAGAGTTTAGCGAATCAGCTATGATGCTAGATCTCATGAGAAATGATCTTGGCGCTATTTCTACTGAGGTTAAAGTAGAGAGTTTTAGATACATACAAAAAGTAGCGCAGCTATATCAAACTAGCTCACACATCAGCGCAAAGCTGAAAAAAGGGATAAGTTTTGATGAGATTTTCTCTAGCTTACTTCCAGCAGGCAGCATAACAGGGACGCCAAAGCACGAGACAATGCGTATAATTAAAGAGTGCGAAAGAGAGCCCAGGGGATTTTATACAGGAGTTTTCATATATTTTGACGGAGTAGTTTGCCAAAGTTTTGTTATGATAAGGTTTGTCAAAGAGCGCTCTGATGGGCTGTATTTTTTCAGCGGTGGAGGTATTACGGTAATGAGTGAGGCAAAAAAGGAGTATGATGAACTCATCCAAAAAGTCTATTTTCCTTTTTGAGACTATAAAAATTCAAAACGGCAATGTTTTAAATTTAGATTTTCACATCAAAAGAGCTCAAAATTCAGTCTTAAACGAGCTTAAATTTGACTTTGCAAAGATATTAAAGCCAAAATCAGACGGCATTTACAGAGCCAAAGTGATATATGATCAAAATGGCGAGCTTGTAAGCGTAGAGTATTTTCCATACAAAATGCGTGATTTTTACGAGTTCAAGCTAATAGATATAAGCTTTAGCTACGATAAAAAATATCTAGATAGAAGCGACATAGACGAAGCTAAAAACGGCTTTGATGAGATAATTATGATGAAAAACTCTCTCATAACAGACACTAGCATAGCGAATTTAGCTATTTTTGATGAGAGCTTGGGTCTTTGGCTTACTCCAAAAACTCCGCTTTTAAAAGGCACTTTAAGACAAAGGCTGCTTCAAAACGGCTTTTTAACACCAAAAGACATAAGCAAAAATGAGCTCTTAAACGCTAAAAAGATCGCTTTAATGAACGCTATGATAGGTTTTGTAGAGTTAGATAAATTTAAAATAATATAAAAAAGAATGCATTGTTGCGTGTTGCGTCTATATTTTTTAAATTCTAAAATTCTAGAATTTTAGAATTTAAGGAATTCTAGAATTTGAAATTCTAGTTTGGAATTCAAAATTTAGATATTTTCTTGGGGGTGCGGGGGTTTTCTTTTTTTATAGAGATTGTCCGGAGGGGCCGGACAATGACACAAGGCTTAGGAATTCTAGTTTGGAATTCTAGAATTTGGAATTCCAAAAATTCCGCCAGTGTTTTGGAATTCCAAAATTAAATTTTGTTTCCAAAAAGTTATTAAGCATTTTTATAATTCGCTCGCAATTTATAAAAAAGGAGCGAAAATGCTTAAAAAAACTTTACTTTCAAGTCTTGGTGCAGCTGTGATTTGCGCTAGTGCAAGTGCTGCTAGTCTTACTGGTGTGGGGGCGACTTTCCCTATGCCAATTTACAAAGAACTCTCAAAAATCTACTATGAGCAAACTAAAAATGAGGTAAGCTACTCAGGTGGTGGCTCAGGCAAGGGAATTGCTAGCATAAGCGCAAAAAATGGCGACTTTGGCGGTAGTGATGAGCCCTTAAAACCAGAGGTGTTAAAAGAGAAAAATCTAGTTCAGTTTCCAGCTGTGATTGGAGCTGTTGTGCTTGGATATAATCTAGATGGTATTAAAGATCTACGCCTTGATCCTAGCACCTTAGCGATGATTTATAGCGGTGAGATTACAAAATGGAATGATATGAAAATCAAAGCCCTAAATCCTAGCATAAAGCTACCAAACGCTGATATAGTCGTAATAGTGCGCAGTGATGCTAGTGGAACTACATTTAACTTCACAAACTACCTAGCAAATGATGAGAAGTGGAAACATAAATACGGCGTAGCAAAAAGCATAAATTGGGAAGCAAAAGTAACGCCAGTCGCCTCAAATCCGCTAATGGCTACCATGATAGAAAAAACGCCTTTTAGTATAGGATATTTAGAGTATTCTTATGCTAAAAACATGGGTCTAGCTAGCCTAAAAAACTCTGAAAATGAGTATATTGCGCCAAGCTGGACAAGCTTTGGGGTAGCTAGTAAAAATGCTAATTTTACTAGCGAAAATGGCTTTTATAAAATCCTTACAAATGCTAGTGGCAAGGGGTCTTATCCGCTAGTTGCAGCTAGTTTTATTTTGCTACATAAAGAGGGCAAAAATAATAAAGAAGTAGCGAAGTTTTTTAACTGGGCTATGAGTGATGAAAAGGCGCTAAATGCTACAAGAAAGCTAGGCTATGAGCCAATTGATGAAAATACAGCAAAAATGGTAAAAGAGTATTTGGATAAACAATAATAACAAATAAGAACAAACAATGAAAGAGCTTAGTTTTAAGGTTCTAATTCGCTTTGGAGCGTATTTTGTAGTGTTTTTGGCACTGCTACTTTTTGCGGTGCTAGTTTTTAAATCAAGTGCTACATTTAAAAGCTTTGGAATAGGATTTATTTTTGATAGTGTGTGGGATGTTAATAAAGGGCATTTTGGCGGCGGGGCTGCTATTTATGCTACCTTGCTTAGCACTGCTTTGGCGATGATTTTTGCCCTGCCAGTAGCGCTTGGGGTTGGAGTTTTTCTTACTCACATTTTGGCTAAAAGATTTAGAGCGTTTTTTAGCATTTGTATAGAGCTTTTAGCGGCGATTCCTAGTATTATTTATGGTATGTGGGGATTTTTGTATTTTGTGCCCTTAGTTGGCTCTATTTTTGGTGGCTCTGGCGTAGGTTTGCTCGCTAGTGCTGGCGTGCTTGCTATTATGATTTTACCTTTGATAGCCTGTGTTAGCAAAGATGCGATAAACGCTGTGCCAAAAAGCGTGGTAGAATCAGCCTACGCACTTGGTGCCACGAGGGCTCAGGTTCTTTGCTCGGTAGTCCTACCTCGCGCTAAAACTGGAATTTTAGCCGGTGCGATTTTAGCCCTAGCAAGGGCTCTTGGTGAGACTATGGCGGTGGTTTTTTTAATGGGTGGAGTGCTAAAAGTTCAGCCAAGTTTGGTTGAACCTGCTAGTTCTATTGCGCTAACTATCGCTTTACAATTTGGCGAAGCTATGTCAAACCCAGCGCATGAGAGTGCATTATTTGCTTTGGCTCTTATTTTGTTTGTGATTTCTGCGCTTTGTTCAAGTGGAGTAAGATATGTATTTAAATAATGAGATAAAAAATAATATTTTTACCGCACTTTGCGTGCTTTTTGGGCTTGTTGGAGTGGGCTTTTTGCTTATTATCATCTGCTCGCTTATATACAAAGGCATTTTGGGGCTAAGTCCCGCGATTTTTACTTTGCCTACTGCTTTTGGTGGGCTAGCAAATGCTATTTTAGGGCAGATTATTTTAGTTTTTATGGCTAGTGTTTTTGGGCTGTTTATCGGCTCTTTTGCTGGTATTTATATAAGCGAATACTCAAAAAACAAGGCTGTAAAAAACGGCCTAATCTGCGTGATAGAAATTTTACTTAGCACACCTAGCATTATTGTTGGTGTATTTATTTATGCGATTTTTGTTAGCACTTTTGGCTCTTATTCTGGCATAGCTGGCTCGCTAGCCTTGGGTTTTATTATGCTTTGTGTGGTGGCAAAGACCTTTTTTGAAGCACTTGGCTCGGTTGATCCTAAGCTAAAAGAAGCTAGCTACGCACTTGGGGCTAGTAAAAGGCAGGTAATAATGAGCGTGATGATGGCAAATGCAAGACCTGCTCTTATAACCGGCGTGATTTTGGGTGTTGCTAGGATAGCAGGTGAGAGTGCGCCATTATTATTTACAAATGCTAATAATGACTTTTTTAGCTTTGATATTTTTAGCTCGCTGCCAAGTTTAAGTGTAAGCATTTATGAGTTTAGCCTAAGTAGTGATGAGGCACTTAGAAATGCTGCGTGGAGTGGGGCATTGCTGCTACTTATCATGGTGCTTGGAGCAAATATTATTAGTAAGCTTGTTTTTTTAAAGGAGAGAAAATGAGTATTTTAGAGATTAAAAATTTTAGCTTTTATTATGCAAATAAAAATGACGCAAGCTTAGAAGATATAAATCTAAGCCTAGCAAAATCAAGCGTAACTGCGCTAATAGGTCCCTCAGGCTGCGGCAAAAGCACGCTGCTTCGCTCAATAAATAGAATTTGCGATATCACACAAGGTAATCGCTACAAAGGCGAAATAATCTTTAAAGGCAAGAATATTTTAAGCGAGAAAACAAATCTAATAAAACTGCGAAGTAAAATCGGTATGATTTTTCAAGCTCCCACGCCTTTTAACATGAGCATAAGGGATAATGTGCTTTATGGCCTTAAAATCAAAGGCATAAAGAATAAAGCCGAACTTAATGTGATTTTAGAAAGCTCTCTTAAAAAGGCAAATTTATGGAAGGAAGTAAAAGACAGATTAGACAGCGATGCTACAAAGCTAAGTGGCGGTCAAGCACAACGCCTTTGTATCGCAAGAGCTATTGCGCTTAGCCCTGAAATTTTGCTTTTTGATGAGCCTACATCTGCGCTTGATCCTATTAGCACGGCTGCGATTGAAGAGTTAATCTTAGAGCTTAAACAAAAATACTGCGTGCTAATCGTAACTCACAATATGAGCCAAGCTAAGCGTATAGCTGATGTGACGGCCTTTATGTATCTTGGCAAGCTTATTGAAGCTGGGAATAGTAAGGATATATTTAACCGCCCGAAGACGAAGCTTTTAAGTGATTATGTGGGTGGAAAAATAGGCTAGGGAATTCTAGAATTCCAAAGGCTCAGCTTGCGGGTGCTTTTTCTCGCCGCACGCCTTGATGAATTAAGTATTCTATCTTCGGCGTGCGACGAAAAAAATCACCTCACAATCTTAGAGCCTTAGGAATTTTAATTTTGGAATTCCAAAATGTTTAAATTCTAGAATTTAAGGAATTCTAAAATTTGGAATTCTAGATTTTATAGTAAAATTACCAAAAAAACAAAAGAGCTAAAATGCCAAAAATCATAATAATAGATGATGAAAAAGATATGTTAGAGCTTTTAGAATACCACTTAAAGCTAGCTGGATATGAGACAAAGTGCTTTTTAAGCAGTGCTGGGGTTGAGGCTGAGCTTAGCCTTGGAGGGACTAGTTTGCTGCTTGTAGATAGAAATCTAATCAGCGAAGACGGACTCGATCTAGTAAAAAAGCTAAGGGCAAAAGGGCATGAAGTGGCTGTGATTTTCGTAAGTGCAAAGGGCGCAAATAGCGATAAAATCGCTGGCTTTGATAGCGGTTGCGATGATTATATAGCAAAGCCCTTTGATATAAACGAGCTAAAAGCTAGGATAAAAGCTGTTTTGCGCAGGACTGCTGCGGATAAAGACGAGCTTAGTTTTGGAGAGATTTACATGGATTTAGCCCAAAATGAAGTGCGAGTAGGCGGCAAGATTGTGGAGCTTACGGCTTTGGAATTTCATATTTTAAGCTATTTTTTAGCTCACAGCAAACTGCTTATTTCACGCTACGAGCTAGCTAGTGAGATTTGGGGCGATGATGAGGTGAGTGATAAGGCGATAAACATTGCTATTTCACGCTTAAAGCGCAAGCTAGGTAGCAGTGGCCGGTATTTAAAAGCCATTAGAGGCGAGGGCTATAAGCTATGTTAGCGGTGGGAATTCTTATGCTTTGCTTAGTGTTTTTTGCTGCTATTTTGCTAAGGATTTTAGGCGCAAATGATTTTGTAGCTAGAAGCGATGAGATAGTGTTTTACTTGCTTTTTATCTCACTTGTTTTTAGCGGGGCTTTGTATTTTTTACTCTACAATCAAAGCAAAAAAATCGCAAAAATCATCTACGAAAAAGATAAAAAACTAAAAAAACAAGCCAGCAAAATCGCCCAACAAAACGCTAGGCAACAAAGCCTGATTGAGGGCATTTGCCATGAAATAAAAAACCCAGTAGCCATAATGCGCCTAAGCGCTCAAAGTTTACAAGCTAGTACCTTTGCGCAAAAAATCATCTACTCTTGCGATAAAATCACAAAGCTACTTGATACGCTAAACTCAGCTTTTATAGGCGATATAGAGCCAAAAATAGAAAAAATAGATCTTAGAGAATTAGCGCTGAGAGTAAAAAACGAACTAGCAGATGAGCGAATAGAAATAAGCGGGCAAAAGTGCGTATTTTGCGACAGGGGGCTAATGGGCTTGCTGCTTTATAATCTAATTTCAAATGCGCTAAAATACAGCTCTGGGCGTGTTATCATAAGACTTAGTAAAAGCGGTATTTTCGTGCGAGACTTTGGAGAGGGTTTTAGCAAAAGTGAAAAAGAGCTGATTTTTAAGAAGTTTTATAAAGGGCAAAATCACAAAAACAGCGGCTCTCTTGGCTTTGGACTTTGGGCTTGTAAGCAGATTTGTAAAATCCATAGCTTTTTGCTAAAAGCAAACTCTACAAAGCACGGCAGCACCTTTGCTGTGCTTTGCTAATGGGCAGGAATTCTAGATTTTAAAAGCTTTAAAGAATTCTAGAATTCCAAAAGCACTTTAATCTAGAATTCCTAGGAATTCTAGATTTGCTTTTGGGTTATTATAAAAATGCGCAATTTGAAAATTAAAAAAATATTTGCTAGAATTAGCGCTTTTAATGCGTGAAAATAAGGATAAAAAATGTGTCTTTCAATACCTTCAAAAGTGCTTAGCATTGATGAAAATAACTTTGCTATCGTTGAGACTTTGGGCGTAAAGCGTGGCGTGAGCTTGGATCTCATCGGTGAGCCAGTAGCTGTGGGCGAGTATATACTTATACATGTGGGCTTTGCGATGAGCAAAATCAACACCGAACAAGCCCTAGCAAGCTTAGAGCTATACCAAAAAATCGCTGATGATATGAGCAGTGGCCAGATAGATGAGAGCGAGGGCGACCTTGGCTTAAAGGCGATGAGTAAGGCATAAAGGGCAAAAATGGCTGAGATATAGTCTTTAAAGGCGAAAAAACTCATATTTTATCAAGCTGAAAAATAAGCATCTACAACTACAAAAAGATAGCGTTTATAATGAACTTAAAAAGCTTGATAAGGATATTTTAACAGCTCTTTATAAGCTAGCATTTTTAACATACGAAGGATTTTAATGGATCTAATAAACGATTTTAGGGATAAGGACAAGATTTTAGCCCTTTCTAAGCTAATAAAAGCAAAAAGCAAGGCGCTAAAAAAGCCGCTTAATATAATGGAAATCTGCGGTGGGCACACGCATAGTATAATGAAGTTTGGCTTGCCGCAGCTTGTGGGAGAGAGCATTAACTTCATCCATGGACCAGGATGTCCTGTGTGCGTGATGCCGCGCAGGGCTATTGATGAGGCTTACAAACTAGCAAGCATGGAAAATACGATATTTACGACCTTAGCTGATATGATAAGAGTGCCTGGCAGCACGCACAGCCTAGCACAGCTTAGAGGGCAGGGGCATGATATAAGGGCACTTTATAGCCCGCTTGAAGCCTTAGAAATCGCTAGGCAAAACCCTAGCAAAAATGTAATATTTTTTGCTATTGGCTTTGAGACTACGACGCCGATGAGTGCTGTGCTAGTAGAAAAAACGCTAAATGAAAATGTAAAAAATCTCTTTTTTCACATAAATCATGTTACAGTCCCTGCGCCACTGCGAGCGATAATGAGCGACGAAAAAGCTAGGATCGATGGTTTTTTGGGCCCATCGCATGTAAGCGTGATCGTGGGAAGTGATGAGTATAAGGGGCTTTGCGCTGAGTTTAAAAAGCCTATTGCAATTTCAGGCTTTGAGCCTCTTGATGTGATGGCTAGCGTGCTAAATGTGTTAGAGCAATGTCTAGCAGGCACGCACGAGGTCTATAACGAATACTCAAGAGTTGTCTCTGCAAAGGGCAATGAAGTGGCTAAAACGCTCATAAATAAATACTTTGCGCCCTGTGATATGCTCTGGCGTGGGCTTGGGCTAATAGAGCAAAGCGGACTTGATCTGCGCAGCGAGTATGACGCGCTAAACGCTAAAAAACGCTTTGATTGTAGCGTTATTAGCAAGCCCGAGAGCAAGGCGTGTATTTGTCCGCAGATTTTAAAAGGACTTGCAAAGCCTTAT
>OBLI01002363.1_pt1 | contig 16261 bp, 15 predicted proteins | sample 1519701 | NCBI WGS metagenome assembly OBLI01 (sample SAMEA3663005, study PRJEB22513) | pig gut metagenome | biome: pig gut; feature: pig-associated habitat; material: faeces | place: France | collected 2012 | reverse complement strand
GCAAGTACGTGCGTCTGAGATAGGCTTCATTTAGGAATCTTCCCCCATGTTTTTTCTACTGAGCCAAAAGGGCTCAGCGGAAGATTAGTGGGGGCTAAGCATAAATGCCAGGGGATGGCTCAGAGCCGGGAAAAAAGAAAGGGGCGTATCCTGGATACGTCCCTTTATGATACCTTTTGGGGTAATTTCTGATTACTCAGCAACTACAGCAGCGGTGTCAGCGGCAGCGGTGTCGGCAGCAGCGGTGTCAGCTACTGTGGTGTCAACCTCAGCTGCAACGGTATCGCAGCATACGCTGTCAGAATCAGCGCAGCAACCCTGCTCTGTCTTGTTACCACATGATGCGAAAGAAACTGCTACTACAGCTGCGAACACAAATGCAAACTTTTTCATTTCTCTTTGCTTTTAAATTTGTAAAACAATCAATTGCTTTTCTAAAACGCTGCAAAGGTACGCACTTTTTCATTATAATGTTCTTGTAAGAGCATCTTTTTTATGAAAATGATTGCACTTTTTTTGTAAGCATCTGATTCTCAGTATGTGTTTTCTTCTCTCCTGATTCTTACTATCTTGTTTTTTCCCCTCTTTTGTTTTATCTTTGCAGCATGTATGACTTTTCAGGTAAGAAAGCAGCGTATTTTACTCTGGGCTGTAAACTGAACTTTGCAGAGACCAGTACAGTGGGACGTCAGTTGAAGGATGCCGGTGTGGCTACTGTTTCAGATGGCGAGACGGCTGATATATGCATTATCAATACATGCAGTGTGACAGAGGTGGCCGATGCCAAATGTCGTCAGGCCATCAGCAGGATGGTGCGTAACCATCCTGGTGCTTTGGTCATCGTGACGGGATGTTATGCTCAGTTGAAACCAGAGCAGGTGGCTTCGCTGGAAGGCGTGGACCTGGTGCTCGGTTCCGAACAGAAGGGAGACATCCTGCATCATATAGCGCAGCGCATAGATATGATGCCCGAGGAAAGGGCTTTGTGTGCGCATGGCCATGAGACCGTACGTACTTCCGACATACACACGTTCGTACCCAGTTGTTCCTGCGGAGACCGTACCCGTTATTTCCTGAAGGTGCAGGACGGATGCAACTATTATTGTACATACTGTACCATTCCCATGGCGCGTGGCCGTAGCCGCAACGGCAGTATTGCATCCATGGTACAGCAGGCTGAGGATGTGGTCAGACAGGGCGGACGTGAGATAGTCATCACAGGGGTGAACATAGGAGATTTCGGCCGTTCTACAGGCGAATCCTTTATTGACCTGATACGTGCTCTGGATGCTGTGGAGGGAATTTCCCGTTACCGTATCAGCAGCATTGAGCCAAATCTGCTCACCCACGAGGTTATTGATTTCTGTGCCCAGAGCCGTGCCTTCATGCCCCATTTCCATATTCCTCTGCAGAGCGGTTCTGATGAGGTGCTTCGCCTTATGCACCGCAGGTATGACACCCGTCTCTTTGCTGATAGGATTGCCTATGTGCGTAGGGCCATGCCAGACGCTTTTATAGGTGTGGATGTGATAGTGGGCACTCGCGGCGAGACGGAAGAGCTGTTTGCAGAGTCTCTGCAGTTCATGTCGGAGGTGGATGTGAGTCAGTATCATGTGTTCAGCTATAGTGAGCGTCCTGGTACTCGTGCCTTGCAGATCCATCATGTGGTTTCGCCCGAGGAGAAACATGAGCGCAGCCAGCAGGTCTTGGCTCTGAGCCAGCAGAAGTGGCACGGCTTTTATGAGCGGTTCAGAGGAACCTCTCGGCCGGTTCTGCTTGAGCACAGTCGCCACGATGGTGTGATGCATGGGTTTACAGACAATTATATTCGTGTTTCTATTCCCTCTCAGGGCATGGACAACCAGATTGTGCAAGTGCAGTTGGGCGACTGGGATGCTGATGGGAATGCTCTTAAAGGTACTGTATTATGAAGATAAGTATTGTCATCCTCAACTGGAACGGTGCTGGGATGCTTCGGCGATTCCTTCCTTCTGTCCTGGAATGCTCTGAGGGTGCCGATGTGATAGTGGCGGACAATGGTAGCGAGGATGATTCGCTCCAGGTGTTGGCGCATGACTTCCCTCAAGTGCGAACCATCGTGATGAATCACAATTACGGGTTTGCCGAGGGTTACAATGTGGCTCTTCGTCAGGTGGATTCTGATATATATGTATTGTTGAACAGCGATGTGCGTGTCACTCCTGGATGGCTTGACCCCTTGGTAGGGTTTCTGGAGGCTCATCCCCAGGTGGCTGCAGTCCAGCCCAAGATACGTTGTGAGTGGTCGCCTCAGGACTTTGAATATGCTGGTGCATCGGGCGGCTTCATTGACACACTGGGTTATCCATATTGCCGGGGACGCCTGATGGGTACGGTGGAGACCGATGGTGGGCAGTATGATGAGCCCATACCTGTCTTTTGGGCCACAGGGGCAGCGCTTGTTATCCGCAGTGCCGACTATTGGTCGGCGGGTGGGCTTGACGGACGTTTCTTTGCCCATCAGGAAGAGATAGACCTCTGTTGGAGACTCCGAAGCCGAGGCAGGGGCATCTGGTGTGTGCCCCAGAGCGTGGTCTATCATCTGGGAGGAGGTACGTTGCCTCAGGGAAGTCCGCGCAAGACATTCCTTAATTTTCGCAACAATCTGCTTCTGCTATACAAGAATTTGCCCGAACGCAGGTTGCACACCGTCCTGCGTATACGTTTCTGGCTGGATGCCCTGGCCTCGCTGCAGATGTTGCTTACGGGACAGTGGGGCAGTGCAAAGGCAGTGTGGCAGGCACGTCATGAGTTTGCCCGCATCCAGAGAGAGTTCCAGTCCTCCCGTGAGGAGAATCTGGCCAAGTCGGTTCTTGATCCCATACCCGAACAGTCGGCATTCAGCCTGCTCTGGCAATACTATGTGTTGCGGCGCAAGACATATAATCTGCTGCCAGGAACCGGCATCAGTCATTAGCCCCGTAGTCTTACCCCTAAATGCCTGCTATGGCCGTCCCCAAGCGATTCAAGTCATACAGACATGTTGCCCAGGATGGCCATCTGGGTTTGCCTCTCCCTCATGAGGAATTGCCCCCATCCAGTCTCCTTTTCAGTTTATGTTATTTGATACTGGAGTTTCAAGCGGTTGATACTGGAGTGTCTTTTAGTTGAAACTGTTTCTGCAACTGATGGACTTTTTCAGGTTTTCGGTTGATGGCGTCGATGTGTTCGCCAAGCTCCATCTCTTTTGAGTTACTCCGTCCTTTCCCAGAACTGTCTGTATGGCTTCTTCTGATGTGGTCCGATGAAGAAAAGAGGGACAGAGAATTGTGCCTTCGCCGTTTTTTGCATAAATTTGTCTTCTCTACGAAGAAAGAAGAAAAAGATGAGATACTCCTTTATCATACCTGTGTACAACAGGCCAGATGAAACGGACGAACTGCTTGAAAGCCTTTCGAAGCAGACTTTCCGTGACTTTGAAGTGCTTGTTGTGGAAGATGGGTCCCAGATTACCTGCCAGCAGGTGGTGCAGGCTCATGCTGCCCAGATGCCCATCAAATATTTCAGTAAGCCTAACAGTGGACCTGGACAGACGCGCAACTTTGGTGCTGAGCGTTCGCAGGGAGAGTACCTGATCTTTCTGGACAGTGATTGCGTGCTGCCTCCTGAGTATCTGGAAGCTGTGGAGCGGGAGTTGAACCAGGATAAGTGCGATGCTTTTGGCGGACCAGACCGTTCTCATCCCTCCTTTACACCCATACAGAAGGCCATCAGCTACAGCATGACCAGTTTCTTCACCACAGGTGGAATACGTGGGGGACGCAAAAAACTGGACCGCTTCTATCCCCGATCCTTCAATATGGGAATACTGGCAAGTCTCTATCGTAGGCTTGGCGGTTTTTCCCAGATGCGGTTTGGAGAGGATATCGATTTGAGTATCCGTATCATACAGAGCGGAGCTTCCTGCCGTCTCTTTCCTGAGGCATGGGTATGGCACAAGCGTCGCACTGACCTGCGTAAGTTCTTCCGTCAGGTGCACAACAGCGGCATAGCCCGCATCAATCTCTACAAGAAGTATCCTTCGAGTCTGAAACTGGTGCATCTGCTGCCTGCTGTGTTTACCCTGGGCATGACATTCCTCCTCTTGCTCTTCGTGGCAGGAATCAGTATGGGCATTTTCCTGCATGCATCGGTATGGGGAGAATGGGGATACTGCATAGCAGGTCTGTCGGTGCTCCTGCCTCTGCTTTATTCGCTTACCATTATGGCAGACAGCGCCCGGCAGAACGGAAGTGTGTGCATAGGACTGCTCAGTGTGGCAGCCAGTTATGTGCAGCTCATAGGCTATGGAACAGGATTCCTGAGAGCATGGTGGCTACGCTGTGTGTGTGGATGCAATGAGGAATTGCAGGCTTTTCGTGAGACCTTCTATAAGTGACGGATTGCCATTGGACTCTCAATTACAAGATAACACGGATGTATCCTTATGCATGAGAAACTGAACATCAATCAGCAGCCTGTGGAAGACCGACCCCGCGAGAAACTCATTGCTCACGGTGCAGATTCGCTCTCCAAAGCCGAGTTGCTTGCCATCCTCATAGGGAGTGGCAATGACAGGGAGACGGCTGTGGAACTCATGCAGAGAGTCCTGGGGGATTGCCATGACAGCCTGACGGAATTGAGTTGTCTGTCCGCGGATATTCTCCAGTCTTATCGTGGACTCGGACTTGCCAAGGCTGTGACGATACTTGCTGCCTGTGAACTGGGACGCCGCAGGGCTATGGAACATGCTTCGCAGCAGCGCATGGACAATCCTAAGGCCATAGCCGATTATTTCCGTCCGAAACTTCAGGACAAGGCTCATGAAGAATGTCATTTGATGTTTCTTCGCAACAATCTCACGTATATGGGTTCGATACGTGTCAGCCAGGGTGGAATCACAAGTTCGGCAGTGGATGTGCGGCAAGTGCTTCGCGAGGCAATTCTGCGTCAGTGCACAGCCATTGTCTTCTGTCACAATCATCCCAGTGGCACATTGGTGCCAAGCAGGCAGGACAAGGAACTTACTCATCGGCTTGTGGAAGCCTGCAAGGCAGTGGACATAGCCCTCATAGACCATGTCATAGTGTCCTCGCAGGGGTATTACAGTTTTTCAGAGGAAGGAACCCTGTGCTGATGACACATTATATATAATATATATAGGAGTAGATGGAAAAAATGAAACAGGCAGATATACAGGAAAAGGTGGTGGAGATTCTCCGCACAGTGTTTGATCCGGAGATTCCCGTCAACATCTATGATCTGGGTCTGATATATCGTGTGGAGCTGAACGATGGTGGCAACGAGCTGCAGGTAGATATGACGCTTACTGCCCCCAACTGTCCTGCTGCAGACTTCATCATTGAGGATGTGCATAGCAAACTATCGGCCATATCCGGACTGGACAAGGTGGAGGTCAACCTGGTGTTTGAACCAGAGTGGAACAAGGATATGATGAGCGAAGAGGCTCGTCTGGAACTGGGACTGATGTAGCAAAACGTTGTCTATGAGGAATATTTATTTTATCAGTGATGCCCATCTGGGTAGCCGTGCTCTGCAACATGGGCGGCAGCAGGAACGTCGTCTCGTGCGCTTCCTGGATGACATTAAGGACAAGGCACAGGCTGTATACATGCTGGGCGACATGTTTGACTTCTGGTTCGAATATCCCACAGTGGTTCCCAGGGGATACACACGTTTTCTGGGGAAGGTGAGCGAGCTGACGGATAATGGGGTGGAGGTGCATTTCTTCACTGGCAATCATGACATTTGGTGCACCGATTATCTGGAGCAAGAGTGCGGTGTCATTCTGCATCGTGAGCCTATGACGCTGGAACTGGCCGACAAGTTGTTTTATTTGGCACACGGTGACGGACTGGGTGACCCCAACAGGACATTCCGTCTTCTCAGGTACATCTTCCACAACAAGGTTTGCCAGGCTCTTTTCCGATGGGTACATCCCACCATCGGCATGAATTTCGGATTGGAATGGGCCAGACATAGCAGACTCAAGCATGAACCTTCCCTCCAGCAGGATGCGCGTGGTCAGGAATATCTGGGCGAGGAAAAAGAGTGCCTGGTCAGATATGCCAAGGAGTATCTCCAGCTACATCCGGATGTGAACTATTTCCTCTTCGGTCATCGTCACATCGAACTGGACTTGTATCTCACACGCCAATGCCGCATGCTCATACTGGGCGATTGGATAACCCAATGCACCTATGCCGTGTATGACGGAGAGCAACTGTATCTGGAGAATTACGTGGAGGGAGAATCTTGCATGCGATAGTAGGCAGGAACCGTGCTCAAATGCATAAATACAAATAACACATATAATTAACAAAAAAGAACAAAATCGACATGAAAAAGAGACTACAGTCCGTGGCTTGCGTGCTGGGAGTGGCACTCTGCTTCAGCATTATCCTGACTGCTTGCCAGCCTGGCCATGCCCCCAGCACCCAGGAAGAACCTGTGCTGGCTGATGACCCCTTGTCCACACACATCTACACCCTGAAAAATGGTCTGAAGGTTTATCTTACTGTCAATCCCGATGAACCCCGCATCCAGACCTATGTGGCTGTTCGTACCGGCTCCAGGAATGATCCTGCCGAAAGTACAGGCCTTGCCCACTATCTGGAACATCTGATGTTCAAGGGCACCACCCGCTTCGGCACAAAGGATTATCAGCAGGAGAAACCATTGCTTGACAGCATCGAGGCTCAGTATGAGATTTATGGCAAGACCACCGACGAGGCTCAGCGTCGTGCCATCTATGCGCGGATAGACAGTTTCAGCTATGAGGCCAGTAAGTATGCCATTGCCAACGAGTATGACAAGATGATGGCAGGCATAGGGTCCACGGGATCCAATGCCTATACAAGTACGGACGTCACCTGCTATCAGGAGAATATCCCTTGCCATGCCCTGGAACCATGGGCAATGGTACAGTCGGAGCGCTTCCGCAATATGGTCATCCGAGGTTTCCATACAGAACTGGAGGCAGTATATGAGGAGTTCAATATGAGTCTTACGAATGATTTCGAGAAGATGAACAATGCCCTCTATGCCATTCTCTTCCCACATCATCCTTATGGTACTCAGACCACCATCGGTACGCAGCAGCATCTCAAGAACCCCTCTCTGCGCAACGTCATGCAGTACTATCGCGAATGGTATGTGCCCAACAATGTGGCCATCTGTATGAGTGGCGACCTTGACCCCGATGAGACTGTGCGTATCATAGAGAAGTATTTCGGAGACTGGCAACCATCCGATAGCCTGCCTAAGCGTATCTTCCCACAGGAGAAACCTCTGGAGGCGCCTGTAAGCGTGGATGTCGTGGGAATGCAGACTCCCATGGTGGCGCTTGGCTGGAGACTTCCTGCCAAGGCAGATCCTCAGTATGGTATCATGTCGGTAGTCCAGCAGATACTCACCAATGGCAAGTGCGGCCTCTTTGATGAGAACCTCAACAATGCCCAGCAGGTCATGCAGGCTTTGACCTTCCTGGATGGAATGACAGACCAGAGCGCCTTCTGGGCCATCGGTTGCCCCAAGGAAGGACAGTCGCTGGAGGAGGTACGCGACTTGATGCTCAGTCAGGTGCGTCTTCTCGCTGGTGGAGAGTGGGATGAATCTCTCCTCAAGGGTATCCTCAACAATATGAAACGTCGCCAGCTGGAGGATATGCAGAGCAATGAGATGAGGGCACATCGTTTCGTGGATGCCTTTGTCTCCGGACAGGAATGGGCTGATGCTGTGGGTGAAATGCAACGGCTTGATACCTTGACCAAAAAGACGGTGGTGGATTGTGCCCGACGTATGCTTACAGAGGGCTACGGATGTGTATACAAGAGGCAGGGTACTGATACCACGGCACAGAAGATAGACAAGCCAAAGATTTCTCCCATAGAGACCAACCGAGATCAGGTAAGTGCTTTCGTGGATTCCGTGCTCAAGATGCCTGTGGCCGAGGTGGAACCTGTCTTCGTGGATTTCAGCCGTGAGATTCAGACAGGCAAACTGACAGGTGGCAATGAGTTGATCACACACAGAGATATAAACAGCCGTCTCTTCAGTCTCACCTTTGTCATCGAACGAGGCATTAAGGAGGATCCCGCGTTGGCTATTGCCGAGCAGTATATGCCTTATCTCGGTACTGATTCCCTGAGCGCTACCGAACTGCAGTCACGTCTGTATGCTCTTGCCTGTGACGTCTCACTCAGCACGGGAGATGGTCGCACACATCTGTCTATCTCTGGCCTTGCCGAGAATATGGAGGAGGCTTTGCGTCTGGCAGAGAAATGGATTGGTACAGCACAGCCCGACACTAATGTGTATGCCCAAGTGGTGAACGATATACTCAAACAGCGCACCGACAACAAGGCTAACCAAAAGTCTTGTTTCCGTGCACTTTCTCTCTATGGTATCTATGGACCGCACAACGAACTTACCGATGCCCTGGATGCAGAACAGATGAGACAGTTGGGGGCAGAAAGCGTGCTTGATCATCTGCGTTCCCTGAGCGGATACGCCCAGCATGTACTCTACTATGGTCCGCTTGAGACCAATCAAGTATGCCGCTTGGTCAATAAACTACATCCCATGTCGCAAAATCCTGTGGCTGCCCATGAAAGTCAGTTCTATACACCTCAGAAGGTGGACCAGGACCAGGTTATCCTGGCACCTTACCAGGCCAAGAATACTCATATGATGGGCTTCTCCTCTCGTGATGAGGCCTTCGACTTGGAGGTCCTGCCCTATGTGGGTATCTTCAACGAGTACTTCGGTGGAGGTATGAACAGCATCGTCTTCCAGGAATTGCGCGAGTCAAGGGGACTGGCCTACAGTGCAGGTGCCAGCTTCTCCCAGGCTTCCAATGATGCCGACAGAGAGAGGTTCTATACACGCATCATCACACAGAATGATAAGGTAAAGGACTGCCTGGAGGTCTTCGATCAGATAGTGGAGCAGATGCCCATCAGCGAGAGTGCCTTCTCGCTGGCACGGGATGCTGTGCTCAAGCGCCTTGCCACAGAGCGCACTCTGCGTGAGGATGTACTTGAGTGCTATCTCCGCTGTCGTGACAGAGGACTCTCTGAGGATCCCAACAGAAAGGTGTATGAGCAGGTGAAGACCATGAAGATGGATGACCTGAAGGCATTCCATCAGCGTGAGATAGCCAATCGCAAGTACAGACTCCTGCTTCTGGGAGATGAGGCTGACTGGGATATGGATATCCTGCAAAAGCATGGAACCATACAGCGCGTCTCCCTGGAGGATATCTTTGGATACTGATTTCTCAGGCAATAATAGACAAACAGAGGTTTCCTCCTGACGCTTAGAGTGTTGGGTGGAAACCTTTTCGCTTTATGATAAATATGAATACTGCAAGAAAAATGAGCCAGCTCCTGGTGGCACTTCTGGTGGCAGTGGGAGCATATGGACAGACCTCATCAGTCTTTGTTCGTGATACTGCGCAGGCCACGCCCTGCTTCCTGCAATTTGCCAACAGTCATCTCGTCATGGCTTCGGTGGGCGAGGGAAAGAGTCTTCAGACGCTCAGAATGAAAGTTCATGACAGAAACCAGCATTGGTATGCGGTGGGCACGGAGGAGTGCTTCCAGATGGTCAATGGACAGGGATTGTATGTGGTGTATGCCGGTGAACGTTTTCAGACATCTTCTCGTCCTGATTCCAAAGGCTTTGCCCTGATGCGTACTGCCAGCAACAGATATGCCGATGCATGTGAACTTCGCTGGCTGGGTGCCCAGACACAGCTTGACCGTGTCAATCAGCATGGTGGAACAGGAGTAGGGACCACATTGGCCTTGTGGTCGGCAGGAGATGTCAACAATGCTTGCCAGTTGATACCCATCAATGAAGTGGAGCAACCCGAATATCTGGTGGTGGGACGACGTAAGTTCGCTCCAGAGCATCCACTCACCTTATGGTATCGTCAGCCTGCCACCTCTTCCATGTGTGAGGATACATGGATGGAGTATGCCTTGCCTATCGGAAATGGTCAGTTTGGCGCGTGCCTGATGGGAGGTGTGAAGCAGGATGAAATCCAATTCAACGAAAAGACTCTGTGGGAAGGTACTCCCCACGATATGGGAAACACCAACCAGTATGGGTCATATAAGAATTTCGGTTCTGTCCTGGTGAGAGATCTTTCGGGAATATTCGGGACAGAGCAGGGAAGTGAGGTGCGCGATTATGTGCGTTATCTGGACATTCAGACAGGCGTGGGAGGAGTGGACTTCTATTCTGCTGACTTGACCACTCTGTTTGACCGTCGCTACTTCGCCTCTCATCCCGATGGCGTGGTGGTGGCAAGGTATCGTGCTACAGGTAATTTCTCTCTGGATCTTCTCTTCTCTCTGAAGCCTGGTAATGATATAGGTGCAAGTCCTGTCTCCTATACTTCCGACGGATATGCTTCCTTCTCGGGCAAACTGAAGACTGTAAGTCATCATGCCTGTCTGCGTGTTGTCCCCCAGGGAGTGCATGCACGCATGGAGCGGACAGACCAAGGCATTCGTGTATATGGAACTCAAGAGGTCCTGGTCATCTTAGGGGGCGCAACTGATTATGATGCCTATTCTCCTTCGCTGATTTCCGGCACGGACCAACTGCAGACTCTGGTGCGAGACCGCGTCAATAAGGCCGCTTCATGTGGATGGCAGGAGTTGATGAAACGTCATCTGGAGGACTTCACTAATCTTCAGGGAAGGGTGGACTTCCAGATAGATGGTGCTGCCACCAGTCTGCCCACAGACAGTCTGATAGATGCCTATAATCATCCCAAGTATAATGTGACAGGAAAGGAGCCCGATGTCCTTTTCCTGGAACAGCTGTATTTTGCCTATGGACGCTACTTGATGATCAGTTCCAGTCGTGGCGTTGACCTTCCCAGCAACCTGCAGGGAATCTGGAACAACCGCAGTTATGCAGCATGGAATTCAGATATCCATTCCAATATCAATGTTCAGATGAACTATTGGCCAGCCGAGCCAACCAATCTGGGTGAATTGCATCTGCCCTTCATCAACTATGTAATCAACATGGCAGGCCGGGACAACTGGAAGAGAGCCGCCCGGGAATATGGAGGAGTGAAGAATGGATGGACATGCTTTACCGAGAACAATATTTTCGGTGGCATGAGTCTTTGGGGGAACAACTATTTCGTGGCCAATGCCTGGTACTGCAGCCATATATGGCAACATTACCGCTATACCCTCGACAAGGATTTCCTCCTGAGAGCTTTCCCCACTCTGTGGAGTTGTGCACAGTTCTGGATGGAGAGAATGATAGATGATCGTGGTTGTCCCGAACTGGGTATTAAGCCCGATGGGACTTTCGTGGCTCCCGACGAGTTCAGTGCCGAGCAAGGCGATCATCCTCGTGAGGATGGAACGGCTCATGCTCAGCAACTCATATATGCCCTTCTCACCAGTGTGCGCCAGAGCGTGGATATACTCTCTCCAGAGGTTGTGGGACTTTCCCCGGATGATCTTGCACGTCTGGACTTATTCCTGGAACGAACAGACCGTGGCCTGCATACCGAGATTTATACTGCTAACAGCAAGGCGCATGCAGCCTGGACAAACCCTCGCTTTGGTGTGCATCGAGGCGACACATTGCTCAGGGAGTGGAAGTATGCCACTTATGATGTGAGTCTCGATCCCTCGCATCGTCATCTGAGTCATCTCATGGCTCTGTATCCTCTCTCTCAGATAGGTCCCCGCAGTCCTTACTTCTCACCTGCAGTACGCTCCTTATGCCTCAGAGGCGATCAGGCCACAGGTTGGAGTATGGGATGGAAAGTGTGTCTGTGGGCAAGGGCATTGGATGGGGCTCATGCGCACACCATCATACACAACGCACTCAAGCACTCCACGGGCTACGATGTGGACTGGCGACAGGGAGGCATTTATTATAACCTTTTTGATTCGCATGCACCATTTCAGATTGATGGCAACTTCGGAACATGTGCGGGAATAGCTGAGATGCTCCTGCAGAGTCATACGGATACGCTCCAGCTCCTGCCTGCGTTGCCCCAAGAATGGTCATCAGGTCATATACTGGGTCTGAGAGCCGTCAATAATTTCCAGGTTGACCAGTACTGGAAGGATGGACGTCTGCAGCTGGCAGTTATCCGAAGCGGGTCGGGCAGACCATGTACCGTGTTCTATCCAGGCATAGGCCGATATCATGTATATGGTCCTGACGGATTGCCTCTGCAGGGTGTGTCGGTAGGTGCGGATACTCTGCTTATTCCCACAGAACCCGGGTGCACCTATACCATCCGACCGTAAGTTTATACAGTCAGCAATGATGCACTGGCGACTCTATTTAGCCGATATACCAAAATAAATGGCTACCTTTGCACATCATATAAAAAATCAATAACAATATGACACCAGAAGCAGATAACAAGTACATAAGTGTCTCATACAAGCTTTATGCGCACACACAGGATGCCGAAGCACAACTGATAGAAGAGGCCACTTCAGAGAATCCATTTGAGTTTATCACCGGATTGGGCATGACGCTCGATGACTTTGAGAAGGAGATACTGCCCTTGTCTGAAGGTGCACCTTTTGACTTTACTCTCTCTGTGGCCCAAGCCTATGGAGAGTATGACCCTCACGGTCGCCAGGAAGTGCCCCGCAGCATGTTTGAGATAGATGGCAAACTGGATTCTCGATATATTTATGAGGGGGCTGTAGTACCTCTGCAGGACAGTGAGGGACATCGTTTCAACGGTCTCATTGCCCTCATCCAGGACAGCACGGTAGTGGTAGACCTCAATCATCCTTTGGCAGGAAAGGCCCTTCAGTTTGTGGGCAAGGTGGAGCAAACACGTCCTGCCACCACTCAGGAGATAAAGGACTCACTCATGCTTCTCTCCGGAGAAGGCGGATGTGGAGGCTGCGGCTGTTCGAATGGTTGTGGCGAGGGTGACTGTGGTTCAGGTTGCCAAGGCTGTTCCGGCGGTTGCGGTCAGGAGTGATGCTGGCATTCTGAGTTGACAAGAGAAGAAGAGGTTGGGAAGAGGAACAGAGATGAATACATTTGGCAATATCTTTCGGTTGACAACGTTCGGCGAGAGTCATGGAGGAGCCATAGGAGGTGTGATAGATGGAATGCCAGCAGGGATTCCTGTTGATATTGATTTCGTTCAGAGAGAATTGGACCGGCGCCGTCCTGGGCAGAGCCCACTCACCACATCCCGTAAGGAGAGCGACCGTGTGGAAATCCTCAGCGGTGTCTTTGAAGGTAGTACCACAGGATGCCCAATAGGTTTCCTGGTGCGTAATGATAATCAGCGGAGCCAGGATTATGAAAACATGCGTCACCTCTTCCGCCCCAGTCATGCCGATTATACATATACACAGAAATATGGCATCCGTGACCATCGTGGAGGAGGACGCAGTTCAGCACGCGAGACCATAAGCCGAGTAGTGGGAGGAGCCTTTGCTCGTATGTTGCTTCATCAGCAGGGTGTCACCATTCAGGCATATACCCAGCAGGTGGGCAATATCCTCCTTCCAGGGACATATGCCGACCACGACCTCTCTCTCATAGATAGCAACGACGTTCGCTGCCCCGATGCAGGTGTGGCAGAACAGATGGCCACTCTCATTCGTCAGGTCAAGGCAGACGGTGATACCATAGGTGGAGTCATTGCCTGTGTCATCAAGGGATGTCCCGTAGGATGGGGTGAGCCTGCCTTCGGCAAACTGCACGCTCTCTTGGGAGCAGCCATGTTGAGTATCAATGCTGCCAAGGGGTTTGAATACGGACAGGGATTTGCAGGAGTGAGTCAGAGAGGCAGCGAACAGAATGATATCTTTGTGCCTGATGGAAGAGGTGGAATCACCACGTCAACAAACAATAGCGGAGGCATACAGGGAGGCATCTCCAATGGTCAGGATATCTATTTCCGGGTAGCATTCAAACCCGTTGCCACCATCCTCAGACCTCAGACCACCGTCACCGAAGACGGACTTCCTGCCACACTTACCGCCCGCGGACGTCATGACCCATGTGTGCTTCCCCGAGCAGTGCCCGTGGTGGAAGCCATGGCTGCCATGGTACTTGCCGACTGTTATCTGATGAACAGGTCTGCCCAGATGGGGAGATGATCGGATATTCCTCCCTGATAACTGGGACCTAAGAAGGTGCGATATGGCACGCCTTCCCTGGTGAGAAGGAACGGCAAGCGCCCCACGGTGATGCGCTCACTGCAGTATGGACTGAGACTCTTACTGACCAATATGTGGTCAATGTATTCCCATAAGCCCCGGTAACAATAGGTTCCCTGGGGCTTTCTCTTTTCTTTCCGTCCGGTTGGCGTCAGCAGGACCATCCTCTCTACTATATCACGGAGAGCAGGGTCATCGGCATTAGCATTGAAATCCCCCATGACCAATATCTTCTCATCTCCTATGCCCTGCAGCAATGTGCACAGGGTCTCTACAGCAAGTTTGCGGTGCAGTGCTGATGTGCGTGTTCCGCCAGCCCGGCTTGGAAAGTGTATGCAGATGACATGCAGTGTGTCTCCTCCTGCAAGCACGCCCCAGCAGTGGAGCAGGTCTCGTGTGGCGCGCATCTTGTATTCTTCTGAGGGAACCCGAATGGATTCACTTCCCAACAGACCGAACAGGTGTGGCTGATAGAGCAAGGCACAGTCTATTCCTCTGACGTCGGGACCTTCGTAATGAACATAGGCATAGTTGGCCACACGTAAAGGGCTCCTTCGTGTGAGGTCGCGCAGTACGGTGTCGTTTTCCACCTCACCTAACCCTATCAGCATGGGCCATTCTGTATCATTCGGACATAAGGCGGCCAGAGTGCGTGAGATGTTGTCCATCTTATGCCAGTAACGACGGGGAGTCCAGCGATGACTGCCCTGAGGGAGAAAGTCATAGTCCTGACGCAGGGAGTCATGGTGGCAATCAAAGAGGTTCTCCACATTCCACCATACAACTCGTTGGGCCCATGATGGGAATGAGATAAGGAGAAGAAGGATGGCGAGGAGTCGGAAATGACTGTTCATTGGAGTTTGAGTGCAGGTCGGTACTTTTTCATCTCTTTCTCAAGAGCATGCGAAACACCATTCACAGCCTTGTCAAGCAAGGCATGGAAACGTGGTCCATGATTCATCTCTTGCAGATGAGTGAGTTCGTGGTGTATGATGAAGTCTTGCAGATGCGAAGGCAAGAGCATGAGGTAGAGGCTCAGATGGATATTTCCCATGGTACTGCAGCTACCCCAGCGAGAGGTGGTGCGGTGGATGGAGACCTTACGGGGAGTGAGACCACGCTGTGAGGCCAAAGCTTCCAGGCGGGGTATAAGCATCCTTTTGGCGCGTCTCCTCAGACTCTCTTCCACCACATGGGTAAGCCATTGCTGTAGCGAAGGGTTCTGCCAGTCGAGCTCTGCGGGATAGAGGAAGACGATACCCTGAGCATTCTCCGTCACTCTGGGTCTACCGTCGGCTTGCCTGCAGGAGAAGGCGAACCCATCCACCTGTATGGTACTCGTGGGCGTGAATATGGAGGAGAGGTGTGATGCCTTGCCTCTCTGCACCAGTCCGCTAAGCCTTTCCTTCATCTCTTCTGCCACTTGGGATACCTTCTGCAGGGTGGTGCAGGGTGGTGCTGTGCATATCAGCTGGCCATTGTCACAACGGAATATGATCCTTCGTGCCCGTGCATTATAGCGGACGAGTATCTCTCCCAAGGTGGAATCGTGAAGGATGCTGGCTGGCCTTTCTCTCATTATAATATATATAATGTATGGGTGAGAAGGTTATTCCTCGTTCTGGCTGTTCTGTTCCTGTCTTTGTCTGACAGCCTCAAAGAGAAGGATGGCAGCGCTTACAGACACATTGAGGCTGTCCAGGTTGCCCAGCATGGGGATACGTATATGGGCATGGGCAGCCTGACGCCATACGGAGGTGAGACCCGTGGATTCTGTACCCATCACGATGGCTGTTCCTTCGGTCATGGGGGTGTGATAGTACAGGTGTGAATCCTGAAGTTGGGCAGTGAGAATCTGTATGCCGTGGGATTGCAGGAACTCTATGCACTGGGCCGAACTGCATGCTACACATGGGACTGTGAAGATGGCTCCCAGAGAGGATCGTATCAGATTGGGGTTGTAGATGTCGGTAAGCGGATCGCAAACGATGACGGCATCGGCCTGAGCAGCGTCAGCACTTCGGAGTACA
>OBLI01002362.1_pt1 | contig 16264 bp, 17 predicted proteins | sample 1519701 | NCBI WGS metagenome assembly OBLI01 (sample SAMEA3663005, study PRJEB22513) | pig gut metagenome | biome: pig gut; feature: pig-associated habitat; material: faeces | place: France | collected 2012 | reverse complement strand
GAAACCAGTGGAATCCTGATGAAGAATCCGGATGGAGAGATGGCAGTAATGGCACTTACCATGAGAGCAAAGCAGCCGAAGAGAGGCGTTGTAGCCGGAGAAAAAGGATTTATTGAGATTTACGATTATCCAAGAGCAGCTAAGGCAACCATCACCTATACCGAGGATGGACATACGGAAGTCATTGAGGAAGGACAGACAGAGAGGGCACTTCAGTATGAGGTGCAGGATATGCAGGACTATGTGTGGAACCATGGTGGAGAAGAGAATATCGCAATGGTACAGGATGTTATGGATATCTTAACTTCTGTACGGAGTCAGTGGGGAATGGTTTATCCATTTGAATAGTTTCTTCTTCACTTAATCCATAAAATCCATATTTATCGTATGAGAATTTTTTAAACATAAAAATATATTGTAATGAAGAAAATAAGGTCATTATCCTAAAACTAAAATTTAGTCAGGATGATGGCTTTGTTTTCTTCTATACATTTTTCTATAATAATGTTATAATAAAGGATAATTAATCTGGCTAAGTCTCATTGGTAAGCGATGACGGGGAGTGGCCAGATTCTTTTAACAGATGGAATACATTAGATAATGGAGTAGGAAATGAATCAATTTGATGTCAAAAAAAGCAGTTTGAATCAATACATGATTATTCCGTTTGTCATGCTTGCAGTAACCTTTGCATTGGATATTCTGATGTTTGTTGTAAGCGTAAAAGCGGGAATGATTCTGGCAGTGGCAGTAGTGGCATTCGCCGTACTCACCCTATTGAATTATTTTGTACTGCGAAAAGAGATTATCCAGGAAGTTATGGAATTTTCAATTGATCATGATGTCATTCAGAAGAAGATTATGAAGGAATTGCCAGTGCCCTATGCGTTGATGGACCAGTCTGGACATATATTCTGGACAAATGAGGCATTTCAGAAGATTGTTGGAAAGGAAGCTGGAAAAAAGGGCAGAATTGGAGATATTTTTCCTGACTTTGGGAAAAAGCTTCTGGATAAAGAGGTAGACCGTGCTACAAAATATATTAATGTAGTGGGGAAGGTGGATGAAAGAACCAAGGAACCACCTGTTTATTTTTATCGCGTTGAGCTGAGGAGGATGAGAATCCGGGATCAGGAAGAGGAAGCATATCTAAAGGATAAGAGTGAAGAAGAGGTCCGTAAATTCAAGGATGAGAATACAATGATAGCCATGTATTTCTTTGATGAGACGAAGATGAGCAGGTTTAAAGCGGAAGTGGACAATCAGAGACTGGTGGCAGGACTGGTATATATCGATAATTATGAAGAAGTTCTGGAGTCTGCAGATGAAGTGAAGCATTCCCTTTTGTTGACACTGGTGGATCGTCGTATCAATAAGCTTTTATCCAATCTGGATGCGATCGTAAAGAGGGTGGAGAAAGATAAGTATATTTTCTTTTTCCAGCAAAAATATCTTCCGAAGCTGAAAGGAACCAAATTTGCCATTTTGGATGATGTTCGTTCCATTAATGTTGGCAATGAGATGGCTATGACGTTGAGTATTGCGTTGGCTGTCAATTGCGACAGCTATGTGGAGGCCTATGAGACGGCCAGTCAGATGATGGATCTGGCATTGGGACGGGGCGGAGATCAGGCCATTATTAAGGATGGAGAGAATGTATCCTATTATGGTGGTAAATCTCAGGTTGTCGAGAAGACGACCAGAGTAAAGGCAAGAGTAAAAGCACATGCTTTGAGAGAAATTATGGAGACGAAGGACACGATCTTCGTTATGGGGCATAAAATTGCAGATATTGATTCCATTGGTGCAGCCATTGGAATTTATCGAATGGCCAAGACGATGCAGAAGGCAGTCCATATCGTTCTGGATCAGGAGAGTATCTCGGTAAGGCAGATGCTATCCAGGGTCAAGGCGGATAAGGAGTATGAGAAGGATATGTTCATCAATAGTGAGCGGGCGTTGAATCTTGCCAACGACAAGGACTCAATGCTGATCGTGGTGGATGTAAACCGTCCGAATTATATGGAATGTGAGGAGCTTTTGAAAAAGCTGCATACAGTGGTAGTCATCGATCATCATCGTCAGATGAAGGATACCATTCGTTCGGCTACTTTATCTTATATTGAGCCATATGCATCTTCTGCATGTGAGCTGGTAGCAGAAATTCTGCAATATGTAGCTAACAAACCAAAGCTGCGTCCGGTAGAAGCCGATGCCATGTACTCTGGCATTCTGATTGATACGAATAACTTTGTTATTCAGACTGGGGTTCGTACCTTTGAGGCGGCGGCTTTTTTAAGAAGAAGTGGTGCGGATGTCACAAGGGTTAGAAAGATCTTCCGTGACAACTTAAAGACCTATCAGATTCGGGCAAAGGCAGTCAGCAATTCAGAATTATTTGAAAAGGAATATGCCATTGGAACACTGAATGGGAATGGGGTTGACAGCCCTACGGTTCTGGGAGCGCAGGTTGCCAATCAGTTGCTTAATATTGAAGGAATTACGGCATCCTTTGTTTTGACCAACGTAGGTGATACGATTTATGTCAGTGCCCGTTCCATTGATGAAGTCAATGTTCAGCTTATTATGGAAAAATTAGGCGGTGGTGGACATATGACCGTAGCCGGAGCCCAGATTAAGAATATGGGTATGGAAGATGCCAAAGAGGTCTTAAAGGGCCTATTATTAAGAATGAAACAAGAAGGAGAATTATAGAATGAAAGTAATTTTATTACAGGATGTAAAATCCCTTGGGAAAAAAGATGAAATTGTAAATGTCAATGATGGATATGCAAGAAACTTCATCCTGAAGAAGAATTTAGGAATTGAAGCAACAGGAAAGAATCTGAATGACTTGAAATTGAAAAAGGCCAATGAGGATAAGCTTGCTGCTCAGAGATTGGAAGAAGCCAAAGCTCTGGCTGCAGAGATTGAGGAAAAAGAAGTGATTCTCAAGATGAAGGTTGGAGAAGGCGGAAAGACCTTCGGTTCCATCTCCACAAAGGAAATTGCAGCAGAAACAGAAAAGCAACTGGGCTATCATCTGGATAAAAAGAAGATGGCAGTAGAGCCGATCAAATCACTGGGTGTTCATAATGTAACATTAAAATTACATCCAGAAGTAACAGCAAAGTTAAAGGTAAAAGTAGTAGAAAAATAAATCACTATGGATGAAGCATTTATCAAAAAGGTACAACCCAATAGTCCAGAGGCAGAGAAATCAGTTATTGGTTCTATGTTGATGGACAGGGATGCCATCATTGAGGTGGCGGATGTACTGGTCAAGGAAGATTTTTATCAGAATACCAATGGCATTTTGTATGAAGCGATGGTGGAACTTTATCGGGAAGGCAAACCGGTAGATTTGATCACACTTCAGAATAAATTAAAGGAAAAGCAGGTACCGGAATCCATACAGAGCCTGGATTATATTCGAGAGCTGGTGGAGGCGGTTCCTACATCTGCCAATGCTAAGCAATATGCCGGAATTGTCAGGGAGAAGTCCATACTTCGTAAATTGATCAAGGTTACAGAGAAGATTACGGCGGACTGTTACCTGGGTAAGGATGAATTCTCTACCATTCTGGAAGAGACGGAAAAGGATGTGTTCCATCTTCTTCAAAATGCCAGTGGAAGAGAAGATTTCGTACCGATCAGGGACGTTGTGTTAAATACACTGGATCAGATTGAAGAAGCATCTAAGAATAAAGGTAAGATTACCGGGATTCCGACAGGATTTACCGATCTGGACTATAAGCTTACCGGTCTGCATCCATCTCAGCTGTTGATCGTAGCAGCCCGTCCGGCCATGGGAAAAACGGCATTTGTATTAAATATTGCACAGCATGTGGCTTTTCGGCAGAATGTACCGGTAGCTATCTTCAGTCTGGAAATGTCCAAGGAACAGCTGGTTACCCGTCTAATGTCCATGGAGGCAATGATCGATTCTCAATTGATCCGTACTGGGGAACTGGAGGATCAGGATTGGGAGAAGTTGATGGAAAGTGCGGCGGTGATCGGACATTCACCATTGATCATTGATGATACTCCAGGGCTTACGATTGCCGAAATTCGTTCTAAGTGCAGGCGTTATAAGCAGGCACAGGGAGTGGGATTGGTCATTATTGACTACCTTCAGTTGATGGCAGGTAATGGGAAGTCAGAATCCAGACAGCAGGAGATTTCTGAAATTTCCCGTTCTTTAAAGGCACTGGCAAGAGAGATTGATGCGCCGATTATTGCATTGTCTCAGTTAAACCGAGCCGTAGACAGCCGTACCGATCATAAGCCGGTGTTGTCTGACCTTCGTGAATCCGGGTCCATCGAGCAGGATGCCGATGTGATCATGTTTATTTATCGTGATGATTATTATAATCCGGATACGGAGAGAAAGAATCTGGCAGAGATCATCGTAGCCAAGCAGAGAAGTGGTTCTACGGGAAGCATTGAGCTGGCCTGGTTGGGACAATACACGAAATTTGCAAATAAAGAAAGATAAAACAGGAAAAGCCTCAATAATTAGATGAGGCTTTTTATTGTGTGCCAAAATCCCCATTGCTATAATAAAAGTAACGATAGAGGCGGGAGGATAGGCCATGGAAAAGAAAAGAATGATTTCCGATGCAGCCAGGGAACTGGATGTTGAGGCTCACGTGCTTCGTTATTGGGAAGAAGAGCTGGAGCTTCCGATTCCAAGAAATGAAATGGGGCATCGTTATTACGGCGATAAAGAGATGAGACTTCTGATGGAAGTAAGAGAACTAAAGGAAAAAGGGGTACATTTAAGGGCAATTAAGGAGATTATTCCGCAGCTTCTTTTGCCAGACAAGGACGAGCTGCAGGAACAGAAGGTGATTCCGTTTCCAGAGGATGCCAATCAGAAAATGGCACAGTTTCAGGAAATTATGGTAAAGATCGTAGGACAGGCATTGAAACATCATGAGGATGCCTTAAGCCGCCAAATGGGACAGAGAGTAGCAGAGCAGGTAGTCAAGGAGATGGATTATCATTTTCGGGAACAGGAACAGTTGGAAAATGAAAGATATCAGAAATTCGATGAAATTGTACGCAGTTATCAAAAAGCCAGGGCAGAGGCAGGTGCTGCTTCTGAGGGAAAGAGAAGAGGAAGATTATTTGGAAGAAAAAAGAGAAGAACTACATAAGAGTTCTTCTCTTTTACTGCTATTAATTCTTTGCAGCTAAATATTCATTTAACTTACCAAGTAATTCATCTACGTCCATACCGTGTACAAAAGCTGCTTCTTCTAAAGATTCACCGCGGGCAGATGGACATCCAACGCATCCCATACCAGAAGCCATTAAGATCATTGCAAGATTTTCATCGATTGCAAGAATATCACCAATAATCATATCCTTTGTAATTTGTGCCATAGTAAGAGCACCTCCTTCTTTTACTTGTATTCCTTAGTATAGTACAAGTTTTGGGAGAAAACAAGTCTCCTGATGATAAAAAAATTACTTGCTATAAACGCCTAAGTGTATTATTATAATAATGAGCATGATAAAAATTTATCAGTGTAAATTTATCAATGTAAAATGTAATATTATAAGGAGGAAATAACTATGGCATATGTAATTTCTGATGAATGTATTTCTTGTGGAGCTTGCGAATCTACTTGTCCAGCTGGCGCTATCGCTGAAGGCGATGGAAAATTCGAAATCGATGCAGATACATGTTTAGATTGCGGTTCTTGCGCAGATGGATGTCCAGTAGGAGCAATCAGCGCTGACGAATAATACATAAGAAGTAAAAAAAAGGAGAAAATCCAATGATTTTCTCCTTTTTTTTATTACATAAGAAATTTTTCGAATTTCTTACAGAGAAGACAATGTCTGAAGGGCATTGTGCTCCAGGATTTTTGTAAAATGTTCTTCAAAATATGCGGATGCACCATAACTATATGGGATACGCAGACCGAATTCAGAAAGAATATTGCCCATCTGATGGAAATCTTCCTGACAGTGTTCGCCTCGTTCCATAACCAGATAATAGAAGTTATCTTCCGGATCTTTATATAAGATATTCTCACCCTTGTATATGGTGCAGATCTTCATAGCCGCATTAATGGTCTGTGCCAGTGATGGGAAGCGATAGATTCGATGAGTTTCAGGCAGAGCTTCTTTTGCATCCTGCTTCTTTTTCTTCGGAATTTCTTTATCCAAATGTGTTCTTTCCAGAATGCGTCTGGTCTCTTTTAACATCGTATCCAGAGTGTAGGTGTCATCGTCATCTGCTGATTCATCATCAGAGATAGAGTCATCATCGTCATCTAGATTCAAGTCGGCAAGTGCTTCTAAAGGTTTTATATATTTTGAAAATTTATCATCAAGTTCTTCAGGATTATCCATTTTTGTAATAATGAGAACCAGTTTTTCAGAAGAAACCGGGATTGCTTCAATCATTAATGGAATATCTTCAGCTTCAAATCCAACTTCATCGGAGGCCTGAGCCATCATATCACGGAAAAGATCCTTGGCATTATCAGTACCAAAAGCTAATTCATTCAGAAGCACCTGATGTTCTTCCAGGTCTGATTTTGTCAAAATACATCGAATCTGATTTTCACTAATTCGTTCGATTCTCAATTTCCTCACATCCTTTCCTAAAGGTTAAAATAATACCATCTTATGATGTTGGGGTCAAAAGTCTTTGCCCCCCTGATACCTACGGATTTCTCCGCGTTTCACGCTCACGAAATCCTAAAAACATTCGAAATCCGCTCATTTTTCTACGAAAAATGGCTACTTTCTCATGTTTTGCGGGTCCCAAAGTCATGCTTTTCATGCAAGCATGAACAGCATGACCTTTTGACCCTGGTATCATCTTATTAGATATAGTATAATGTGTGATTTTCGATGTGTAAAGCACTTCTTTTAAATTTCCAAAAAATTACAAATAAGAATTGCAAAAATTTACAATTATAGGTATAATAGGAGTCAGAAAGAAGCGCTGACTTTCTAGTACTATTATATGCTCAAATTTGAGATTGAAACCAATATATTATCACAGGCACCCTTGGTCTTTGCCGATAACCAGAAGGGAAGAGTGACAGGGAGTTGTACTTCCCCGGAGGTGAGAGGACATAGTGATGAAAAAGGAAGAGATTTATCATAGCGGCCAGTTGACTGATCTATATGAATCAGGACTGCAGATTCAGGTAGAGGATACGATGGTGAATGAGGAGAATCTGCTGCAGATGAATCGACTTGTCCGCGAAGAAGACTGCTATATGAAGGATTTTATTGAGAATGCAAAGGGGGAGATTTGTAAGGTACACTATACAAAAGTAACAGAACATTAATACATAGCCCGTATAAGCCATACTGAATTTACTTTATTTATGCCGCAGATGTTAATCTGCGGCTGTTTGAATATACTCCATAATGCCAAGGTGTAACATCCAGGCAATTTTTTTCTGATAATCTGCATCCTTTAGCCAGGAGGCCTCCTCTGGATTGGAGAGAAAACCACATTCTACAATAACGGTGGTATAAGGATTGTCACGGAACAGATAATAATCGCTGTTTGCCTTGGGTAATCGATGGTTGGAAGGATCCATTTCCAGGAGCCTTTTTTGTAGGATTTCGGCCAGCTTTTTACTCTTTTTCATATTCTGACCATAGAATACCTGGGCACCGTGGGCGGATTGTGCCGAAAAGCTATTTTGGTGAATGCTGACGGTGGCAACTGGATTATTTTGAAATATAATTTCCTTTCGATTGGAAAGATCGGAAGCTTTTGAGTTGGTTGTAGAAGTGGACAGACCTTCATCGATTTCTCTTGTCATGATAACTCGTACATTGTTGACCGTTAGATATTGCTTTAGATATTGGGCAATTTTTAGGTTAATATCCTTTTCCAGAAGATTGCCAATACCAACTTTGCCGGGATCACTTCCCCCATGTCCGGCATCGATGACAACCGTAACAGGATCGGATGGCTTCATTAAAGTAGTGACCATATGATATCCCTGCCTGGAGCAGAAGAAGGAAAGTAACAGGAGGAAGATGGGAAAAATGATTCGTTTCATGAAAACCTCATAGAGATTGTTTTTCTTCAATATATGTTTTTCTATATGGGAAATATTCTTTTTCATTGTTCGGCATGATATCCTATGCTATAATATTTAATGGAAGGGAATGCTTATGTATACAAAAGTAATAAAAATAAATCAGGAACATATTGATAAAGCGGTATTGGAAGAGGCAGCTGACTGGATAAAGAGGAAAGAACTGGTGGCGTTTCCTACGGAAACGGTGTATGGATTAGGTGCCAATGGCCTGGATCCGGAAGCATCTGCCAAGATTTATGCAGCCAAGGGAAGGCCTTCTGATAATCCGCTGATTCTTCATATTTCAGATATGGATGAATTGGAGCCTTTGGTACAGGAGATACCGGGAGCTGCCAGAAAAGCGGCAGAGGCATTCTGGCCGGGACCGATGACAATGATTTTGAAAAAGTCAGAGATCGTTCCACTGGAGACGACTGGAGGATTATCTACTGTGGCCATTCGCATGCCAGATCATCCTATCGCACGGGCTTTGATTCGGGAAAGTGGATGTCCCATCGCAGCGCCAAGCGCGAATACATCTGGAAAGCCAAGTCCGACCAGGGCAGAGCATGTATTTGAAGATATGAATGGAAGAATTCCATGTATTTTAGATGGAGGAATGGTCGGGATTGGGATTGAATCTACGATTATTGATTTTTCAGAGAAGAAGCCGGTGATTTTAAGACCTGGCTTTATTACACCGAAGATGTTTGAGGAAGTCATTGGAATGCCGGTTGCTATTGATCCGGCCGTGATGGGTGGAGGTGCCAAGGGGATTGCACCAAAGGCACCAGGTATGAAGTATAAGCATTATGCGCCAAAGGCGGAACTGGTGCTGGTGTCCGGAGAAGAAGGGAAGGTGATTTCCTATATTAACCGGAAGGTCACAGAGGCCCATAGAAAAGGAGAAAGGATTGGTGTGATCGCAACGGATGAAACTGCTGACCGCTATCAGGGGGATGTTGTTTTATCCATTGGTACAAAGAGTTGTGATAGTACCATTGCCTATCATTTGTACGATGTGCTTCGGCGATTTGACCATGAAGAAGTGGATATGATTTATTCACAGGTATTTGAAACAGGAGAGAATGGATTTGCCATTATGAACCGGTTGACAAAGGCAGCTGGTTACGAAAGGATTGAGGTGTAAAGGAGGAAGAGGTTGAAATATATTTTTGTTAGTACCAATAATACTTGTCGAAGCTTTATGGCAGAAGTTGTATTGCGACAGAAGGTAGAGGAGAGTGAACTGGATTCTGTGGAGGTCAGTTCCAGAGGTCTGGTTGTATTATTTGAAGAGCCGGTCCATGTAAGAGCTGCCGACATTGTGCGTCAGCATGGATATAAGATATATGATTTTTTATCCTCCCAGCTTTTGCAGGAAGAGATAACGGACGATACCATTATCATTACTATGACGGAGGATCAGAAGAAAAAGGTTATGGAAAACTATGAGGGATTTTTAGAAGTCGCAACCATTTATGAATATGCAGGTGAAATTGGCGACATCAAGGACCCTTATGGAAAAAGCCAGGAAGAATACGAGTGCTGCTTTTTGCAAATACAGCAGCTTGTAGATAAAATATGGAAAACAAGATTTTAATATTCATTTAGGAGGAAGAAGACATGATAGCAATTGGCTGTGATCACGGCGGATACGCATTGAAACAGGAAATTATGGAACATTTAGAGGCAAGAGGGCTGGAGTATAAGGATTACGGATGTTATAGCGAAGAATCTGTGGATTATCCAGTATATGGAAAAGCAGTAGCCAACGCAGTTGCTTCTGGAGAATGTGAGAAGGGAATCTTGATCTGTGGAACTGGAATTGGTATTTCCATTACTGCGAATAAGGTAAAAGGAATCAGAGCTTCTCTTTGCGGTGACTGTTTTAGTGCTCAGGCAACAAGAGAACATAACGATGCTAATATTGTAGCTTTGGGAGCCAGAGTAACCGGCCCTGGTCTTGCGATCAAGATTGTGGATACATTCTTAGATACACCATTTTCTAATGATGAAAGACATATCAGAAGGATCAAGATGATCGAAGAAGATTAAGAATATATAAGGCCAGATGTCTTAAGTGGGCTTCTGGCTTTTCTTTTGTTACATAAAAATTTTGTGTGATGAAAATAAAACAAAAGGATGAATGGAGAGAGATTATGAATCATAAAGAAAACAAAAGTCAATATTCCAGTCCATATGATTTTTATGGGAAGATTCCACTGGGACAAGCCATCATATTAGGATTGCAGCATGTATTAGCCATGTTTGTTGGAAATCTGACACCGCTTTTGATCATTACTGGTGCCTGTGGCATGGGAGTGGGAAGTGAGTTTGCAGAGGTTCAGGTGGCATTACTTCAGAATGCCATGATCATAGCAGGCGTAGTTACTTTAGTGCAGTTATATGCCATTGGACCAGTCGGTGGAAAGGTTCCGATCATTATGGGAACCAGTTCTGGATTCATTGGGGTATTTAGCAATGTAGTGAACATTATGGGTGGAGGAATCTTAGGATATGGAGCTATCATGGGAGCATCCATGATAGGCGGTATTTTTGAAGGCGTGCTGGGATTTTGTCTGAAGCCTTTGCGTAAGTTTTTCCCACCAGTTGTTACTGGTACCGTAGTATTATCTATTGGTTTATCCTTGATCGCAGTAGGAATTTCTTCCTTTGGAGGAGGAAGCAGTGCTGCTGATTATGGTTCTATCGAAAATTTACTTTTGGGAACCATTGTGTTGATCGTGATTATTGCATTAAAACATGGAACAAAAGGATTTACCAGCTCATCCTCCATTCTGATCGGAATTATTGTAGGTTATATTATTGCTGCGATCATGGGAATGGCACTTCCAACGACAGTTATGAATGCGGAAGGGCAGGAAGTAGCCAAGTCATGGGTATTAAACTGGGATAAAGTGGCACAGGCAAGCTGGTTTTCTGTACCGAAGTTTATGCCAGTCAAACCGATTTTTGATATTAGAGCCATTGTTCCGGTATTAGTGATGTTTGTGGTAACAGCAGTAGAAACCGTTGGCGATATTTCCGGTGTCATGGAAGGTGGAATGGGACGAGAAGCAAGTGATTCAGAATTATCCGGCGGAGTCATTTGTGATGGACTTGGTTCTACGGTTGCAGCATTCTTCGGAGTGCTTCCAAATACCTCTTTCAGCCAGAATGTAGGTCTGGTTACGATGACTAAGATTGTCAATCGATTTGCTCTGGCGTGTGGAGCAGTATTCCTTATTTTGTGTGGATTATTGCCTAAATTAGCGGCATTGATTTCTATTATGCCACAGAGCGTTTTGGGAGGAGCAGCCGTCATGATGTTCTCTTCTATCGTAGTCAGTGGTATTCAGTTGATCACAAAGACAGAAGTAACAGGAAGAAATATTACGATTGTGTCTGTGGCACTGGGACTTGGATACGGAATTGGAGCCAACAGTGCAGTATTAGCAGGGCTTCCTGATATCATTCAGTATGTATTCGGTGGTTCTGGAATTGTACCTGCGGCAGCAGTAGCATTGGTGTTGAATATTATTCTTCCGAAAGAAGAAAGTGAAAAATAGCAGAAAATTGGAGGGGATATTCCTATGCTGACATTTAATCAGTATCGAAAGGTGACTAGTTTAGAAGAAGCTTATGAATTAAATCAGAAAAAAGCCAATAAAATCATCGGAGGAATGCTCTGGATGAAAATGGGTGCAAGAAACATCGGCACTGCCATTGATCTTTCTGGTTTGGGTCTGGATAAGATTGAAGAAACGGAAGATGAATTTTCCATTGGTTGTATGACCAGCTTAAGGGATTTGGAATTACATCCTGGGCTGGATGCTTATACTGGTGGAGCGATGAGGGAAAGTCTTCGTCATATCGTAGGCGTTCAGTTTCGAAATGTGGCAACCGTAGGAGGAAGTATTTTTGGACGATTTGGTTTTTCAGATGTGCTGACTATGTTCCTGGCCCTGGATTCTTATGTAGAATTGTATAAGGGCGGAATTGTTTCCATGGATCAGTTCGCTGCCATGGAAAGAGATAATGATATTCTGGTAAGGATCATTGTGAAAAAGACCCCATTATCTGTGGCATATTTAAGCCATCGAAATACAAAGACGGATTTTCCTGTTATCGCATGTGCAGTGGCACAAACGGACCAGGGAGTAAAGGCCGTCATTGGGGCAAGACCATATAAAGCCTGCATTGTTTGGGATAATGACGATATTCTAAAAGAAGGGATCAGTCTGGAGAGTGCCAAAGCCTTTGGAGAATATGTGGCACATCATGTAAAAACTGGTTCTAACATGCGCGGAAGCAAAGAATACCGAAGTCATCTGATCAAAGTATTCGTACGACGTGGTTGTCAGGTGTTAGGAGGGGAACAGAATGCAAATTAAATTAGAGCTGAATGGAAAAAAGGTAACTGCGGAAATTGAAGCAGATATGCTCCTTTTGGATTTTGTCAGAACTCAGGGATGTTACAGCGTAAAAAGAGGCTGTGAGACTGCCAACTGTGGTCTGTGTACGGTATTTCTGGATGATAAACCGGTATTATCCTGTTCTACTTTGGCTGCCAGAGCTGATGGAAGGAAGGTAACTACGTTGGAAGGACTTCAGGAAGAATCTGCTGAATTTGGTGCGTTTATTGCCGATCAGGGAGCAGAGCAATGCGGATTCTGTAACCCGGGATTTATTATGAATGCATTGGCACTATTCCGTGAGAATCCATATCCAGATGAGGAAGAGATCAAAGAATATCTGGCAGGAAACTTATGCCGATGTTCTGGGTATGAAGGACAGTTGCGGGGAATTTTAGCCTTTTTAGAATATAAGAAGAGTAAGGAACAGAAAGGGGAGTAGCAGATGAAAGTGGTAAATCAGCCAATTCGTAAAAAGGATGCTATGGCACTGGTAACAGGAAAGCCAGTCTATACCGATGACCTGGCACCGAAGGACTGTTTGATCGTAAAGCTTTTAAGAAGCCCTCATGCCCATGCATGGATTGAAGAGATTCAGACAGATCGGGCATGGAAGGTACCTGGCATTGAAGCTATCTATACCTATCAGGATGTTCCACAGAAAAGGTTTACTATGGCTGGACAGACCTATCCGGAGCCAAGTCCTTATGATCGACTGATCTTAGATCAGAGAGTTCGATATGTAGGAGATCCAGTGGTGATCGTAGCTGGAGAAACAGAAAAAGCCGTAGACAGGGCATTAAAGATGATTAAGGTGAAATACAAAGTATTAGAGCCGATTCTGGATTTTCATGATGCCAAGGACAGCGATATTCTGGTGCATCCAGAAGACAACTGGAAATCTTTATGTCCAGTAGGAGCAGATAATAAGCGGAATTTATGTGCTTCCGAAAAGGATAGTTATGGAGATATTGACCGGGTATTTGAAGAATGCGATGTTGTAGTAGAAGGAACCTACCATACCAAGGCAAATAACCAGGCCATGATGGAGACTTTCCGGACTTATACTTATATGGATACGTATGGACGTTTAAATGTGGTAAGTTCTACGCAGATTGTGTTTCACTTAAGAAGAATCCTGGGACATGCTTTGGATATTCCAAAGTCAAAGATCAGGGTTATGAAGCCTAGAATCGGTGGCGGTTTTGGTGCGAAACAGACCTCAGTAGCAGAGGTGTATCCGGCTTTTGTTACCTGGAAGACCGGGAAACCAGCCAAGATCATATATACCAGAGAGGAAAGTCAGGTTCAGGGATCTCCAAGACATGAGATGGAGGTTACCTGCAAGATTGGAGCCATGAAGGATGGGAAAATCCGTGGAATCAGTGTCTATACCTTATCCAATACGGGAGCATTTGGAGAACATGGACCTACGACTGTAGGGCTTTCCGGCCATAAGGCGATTTCTTTATATGGTGATCTGGAAGCGTATCGTTTTGATTATGATGTTGTCTATACCAACGTAGAAGCAGCAGGAGCATATCGTGGATATGGAGCGACACAGGGAATCTTTGCAGTGGAGTCTACCGTCAATGAACTGGCAGATAAGCTTCAGATAGACCCGATCCGCCTGCGGCAGATGAATATGGTAAAAGAAGGAGAGAAGATGCCTTCTTATTATGGAGAGACAGCTAACAGCTGTGCCTTGGATCGTTGCGTAGCGAGAGTCAAGGATATGATTGGTTGGGAGGAGAAGTTCCCATGTAGAGTTGTGGGAGATCATAAGGTACGAAGTGTGGGAATCTCCCTGGCAATGCAGGGTTCCAGCATCTCCAATGTGGATGTTGGTTCTGCCAACCTGAAATTAAATGATGATGGTTTCTATGTGCTTGGTATTGGAGCAGCAGATATGGGAACCGGATGTGATACCATATTGGCACAGATGGCAGCAGAAGTGCTGGAGTGTGATATTGACCGGATTGTCACGGTAGGAGCGGATACGGATATCTCTCCATACGATTCTGGATCTTATGCATCCAGTACCACCTATCTGACAGGAAAAGCAACAGAGGAAGCCGCAACAGAGCTTCGTAGAAGAATTGTGGAAGCAGGTGCCAAAACACTCGGTGTAGAGGCAGATCAGGTAGAGTTTGATGGCGACTTTGTTCGTTGTCTGGAAGATGGACGGGAGATTTCTCTTGTGGATCTGGCGACCGCATCCATGTGCAATAATAATACAGCTTTTCAGGTAACTGCTACCAAATCTTCCCCAGTTTCTCCACCGCCGTACATGGTGGGTGCAGTAGAAATCGAATTGGACAAAGAGACGGGGCATGTGGAAATCTTAGATTATGCAGCGGTGGTAGACTGCGGCACGGTAGTCAATCCAAATCTTGCCCGGGTTCAGACAGAAGGTGGAATCGTTCAGGGAATTGGTATGACGCTTTCAGAAGATATTACTTATAGTAAAAAAGGAAAACTATGGGAGAATTCCTTTATGCAGTATAAGATACCAACCCGGTTGGATATGGGAAAAATTCGTGTGGAATTTGAAAGCAGCTATGAACCAACAGGACCATTTGGGGCAAAATCCATCGGAGAAGTTGTCATCAATACTCCTCTTGGAGCATTGACCCATGCCATTTATAATGCCACAGGCATTCGATTCCATGAGCTTCCAATTACTCCGGAGAAGATTGCCATGGGAATTTTAGAACATGAAAGTTAAGATGATCTATCCGGCGGCTGGAAACAGTCGCCGGTTTTGTATATCCGAAGGAAAACGGACCAACAAATTATTATATCCATTTCATGGAAAGCCACTGTATCAACACGGACTGGATGCACTGATACAGGCTACCGAGCAAATGGAAGACACGAAAATCTATGTGGTAACGCAGTATAGGGAAATCTATGAATATGCAAAAGAGAAGGAAGGACTGATCGCAGTGTTTAGTCCAGAAAGCCGACAGGGCATGTCTTATACGATACGAAATGGATTAAAAGCTGCTGGCCAGGAAAAGGAGTCGTGCTATTACTTGTTTTTGACAGCAGATCAGCCGTTTATTACACCAGATACGATAAGGGGATTGATAGATGGGGTCAGAGAACAGGGGAAATCATTGGGGACCGTGATGTGCGATGGTGTTCCTGGCAATCCTGCTATCTTTCATAGCCAATATTATGGTGAGCTAATGAAGCTTACCGGAGATCAGGGTGGAAGAAGGATCTTAAAGGTTCATCCAGAAGAAGTCTGGCAGTATCAGATGAAAAATCCCAAAGAGTTAAAGGATTTTGATTATTTTGAAGAAATGCTTGAGGAGAGCAGGTGAAAAAGCATGAAGATCTATGTGGCAGGATCAGGAGGAAAAACCTCATTGATTCACTATCTGGCAGAACAATATAGAAGAAAAAGAAAAAAAGTGTTGATTCTTACCACCACTCATATGATGGAAGAAGAGGGATGTCTGATATATGAAGATTCCCTGGAAGCATTTCATAAACAGATAGAAGAGATGCTTTGCAGGAGGGGTGTGGTCCAGGCAGGAAGAAAAGCACCAGGTGGGAAAATCTCCTGGATTGGCAGAGAAGCCTATAAGGTTTTAGAAGGATGTGCAGATGTAACATTGATAGAAGCTGATGGCTCAAAGGGATTGCCGGCTAAGATGCCCAATTCCACGGAGCCGGTCATCCTGCCAGATGCCGATGAGATTTATGTAGTTTTTGGGCTTTCTGCTCTTGGAAAAAGGGCAGGAGATGTGTGTCATCGGATAC
>OBLI01002361.1_pt1 | contig 16265 bp, 23 predicted proteins | sample 1519701 | NCBI WGS metagenome assembly OBLI01 (sample SAMEA3663005, study PRJEB22513) | pig gut metagenome | biome: pig gut; feature: pig-associated habitat; material: faeces | place: France | collected 2012 | reverse complement strand
ATATGGGCATAAAAAAAAGCTCCCACGAGAGTTCTGACAGGACAAAAGAAAAATGCCTGACCACTCTTAGAAAGAGCATCTATTCTTTAAGTTTCACTCTTACCGCAGCCGACGGAATACAAAAAGGCAGAGAAAATATGGCAAATTTTAATTTTAATCAAGACTGCAAGGTTGAGATTTGGAGAAGTGTTCCTTTTACAGTTGCAGCGGAAACCAAGGAAGAGGCAGAGACAATTGCTGCATCTTTGAATAATGTAGACCTTGTGACCGACATAATTAATAATTCCGAGGTGCGTTCAAAAGTAAGGGCTTTTCCTGATGAAATCGAATATATTAACGGGACGGAATGGAATATGTTTCCTAAGGAAAATGGCGGCGAATGTACTATTGAAGTATTTTCGGGAGGTGTAAAGTTGTCAGACAATGCGATAACTGACAAGGCAACACTGATGAAAGATGCACTGGATAACTTTTTTGATGCGCGCTCCAATTATGTGCGTCTGGTGAAAGAACGATTGACAGAACAGGGTGGAGAGTTATCTGTCGTGGATTGTTCAAACAATGACAGTTGCGAGAACAATAATCTCTCCTTGTCAATAATCGACGACAATGGATTGAATATAGAAGTGCTCATTATTGATAAAGTAAAATTAGGAGAAAACGACACTCTTTCCTATCATATCAAGGAGCGCGATTATGAAGAAACTGATGAGTGGGTGGAAATGTCTATCGTTGGACAAGACGAAATGTACATCCTTCAGAATATTCTCTGGAAGTGAACGGATGAGCGGGTTCGTCCTGCTCTCCACCGTATAATATGTATATTTTAACTTAAAAATTGATGGATATGAACAAAGAGGAACTTCTCAATACTAAAATTGAAGATATTAATTTTGGTGACACTAAACATACAGATACCCTAATTAAGAGGATTTGCATCTCTCATAGGATAAATACTGTAAGAGACCTAATTTCTGTACGACTTTCTTCTGTGATAAAGTGGAGACTTATGGGTTCGCATCTCTTTGAAATAATTTTGGATTTCTTACAGGACAATGGACTCTTAGCGAGTGCTTATTCATTAGATGACTGTGGTTCTGAAAATATGGAGACAATGGATGGGAGAAATATGGAGAACAATTCTACTGACGTTTGGGAGAAACGTCGTTATGAAACAGCTCAAAAAATAATGTTGACGATGTATGAGAAGTTACAAGATGGTTCTTTCCCAATTCCTTGTGATTGGAAAGGTTCAATTAATCACGAGGGTATTGCTAAGGAATCTGTTTCATTGGCTGATGCACTGATCTCCAAACTAAAGGAAGGAGGTGTATTATGAAACTCAGACAGGCAAAGAAGAGGTTGTGGTGGAGTAAGGGTAACGGGGATTTTGTCTCAAACCATCGTTCAAAAGACCACCATGAGAACTACAAAAAGAAGTATTTGAAACTACGCCCAGAATATTATGATGAAAAGCGGGGAGGATGGGTTTATCCCTCGTGTGCCGACATAGATATTGTTCGTCGTGCTAATGTAAGACTTAGACGGTGGAGAAGGATGGCGGCTAAGACTCATTAGGTGTGCTTTATGAAGGAAATGTAATGTTGAACAATTAATTTTTTAAGTTATGGACAAGTCAATTTTGAATTACAATCTTCAGTTACTAAGAATCTGTAAGGATTCAAGTTCAAACACCCGTATTCGCAAGATATTGTTGGAAAACGGAATTAACACTGTTGGCGACCTCGTCAAGAAGAGCGAATCTGATTTGCTTAAGTTTCCAGGACTTGGCAGAGCTAAGGTTAATAAGATTTGGGATTTCTTGGAGGGGTATGGTTTGGAACTTGGTATGGGCGGCAATACACCAGATAATCCTAAAGAAGATGGTATAGTTTGGGAACAGCGTCGCTATGAGATAGCCAAAGATGTTTTGGCTTCCTATACTACGCGGTACAGTCGTGACCTTGCTGAGTGGAGTGCCCGGGATCGGGCTAAGGCGGCTCTTGAACAGGCAGATGCTCTTATCGAACTTTTGAGTTACGAAGAAAAATGACTAAGTTATGAGTAAGACCTACAAACACCAAGCTACCTACGACTACCTTCACAATAACAAGGAGGTCAAAGGTAAGCTGCTCAAAGGGATTAAGAGATAGCCGTGCAAATACGGATATGGTTTTGGAAAATCTTAAAATTGAGTTAGAAAATGAAGATTGACAGACAAAAAGTGTACAACAAGTATAATGGGCATTGTGCCTACTGTGGCAAGGAAATCACCATTAAAGAAATGGAGGTTGACCATGCCTTCGCTAAACGTAACGGCGGCACTGACGACATAGAAAACCTAATGCCGGCATGCCATAGCTGCAATCACTATAAAAGATCCTGTGATATTAAAAGTTTCCGTGAATGGTCTCTCAACGGCTTATTGGAAAGGCTCAAAAAAGTGTATATCTTTCGGGTGGCACTTGACTACGGCATGGTTTCCATTAATGGATGGGACAGGATGTTCTATTTTGAAAAAATACAAAGTACTACGATACGGGACTGGAGAAAACGTTTGTCGAACGCTGCGAAAGCTTTCAGAGATCATATGACCACAGACAAACAAGACGTGTCATATATGATTGGTTTTAATCGGGGTGCGTTGTGGTGCAAAGATAATCCACCAAGCGGTTTTCTGGATATAAACAAAGTGTGGCATTGCTCAGTGGATAAGCCATCCTGTTTTGATAAAGATATTATCTATATAGATAAGTCTGGCAGGGTTTGGATGATGGACAAAGATGTGTTTGATGTTCTGCATCATTGCAATTGGGAATCCTTTTCCAAAATGGAAATGTTGGTTAAGTGGGCTTATGTCGAGGATTTGTTGCCAAAATAGGAGTGCTGTGGGGTGGCGGATGACATACCGTCTAACAGAGGGGGATGAGTCATTTCCCATTTCTTTTGTACTTGGGGATTGAGATATGTTATTTTGATGTTTTATTTTTTAAAATTATTTGTATTATGGAGACAATGAATATTAAAACAGTAGGTGAGAAGGTATGGGCAGAGGTGTTTGGTGTGGAGACTGCTGCCGTGGTAGAGGATGAGAAGATGGGTACTGACCCAGTTTCTGGCGTGGTACCCTGGATGTTCTTCAATCCTGAGGTGGTAGACATGGATGAACCAGTTAACGAGGATGTGTGTGTGATGGACTTTTCGGTTCTGAAATGAACCGTTAAGTCCTTTAATTGAACTACATCTGATGGCTTGCGCAAGAATGGAATTCTGAGGCAAATTGTTAAAATTGAAAGATATTTTAGATTGATTTGGTGGTTTTAAATTAAATTCGTACCTTTGCATTTGTTAGATATTAGGTTATTAACTTGATAAGTTGTAAGATGACTAAGGCTGAATATAAAAAGTCGTTCATGGCTCTGTATGGGCTTACAGAGGCGGACTTAGACCGTCTCTGGTGGCTTTCATGAATTTTGGAATGAATAGTGGCTCCGATGTTCATAGTCATAGTACAAAGGCTCACTATTTTTTTCAAGGGATATGTGAACACTATGAATTGAACTGGAGGGAGTATGGTAGTAAGATGCCAAAAGATGCTAAGGAATGGGTGAAGAAAAATTTCCCTCGCCTTGTTGGTGTTGATCACAGTCATTCTTATGGATTTTAGTTTTGAGGAAACACTCCTACGGAAGCTGTCCAGGAAGCGTTTGATTGGTGAAATGAAAAGTTTTTTGTAAAATAAATAGATTTATGAACGTACAGGATTTGTTACAGAATCAGGTTCTGAATATCGAACAGATGAACCATTTGGCGGAATTGGGTGTTGATACATCTGATGCCTCTATGTGTTGGGCTGGAAAAGATGTTGTGCCTAATGACGGGGCTGCATTGGATTTGGGCCAAGAGGGGATTCCGACTTTTAGTTTAGATGATCTGTATCGCAAGTTGCCATCTTCTATTGATTTTGGATTGTATCGTCATTCTTTGATTATCAATAAAGGAGAAGGGTATGTCGGGTACAAAGCTTGGTATAAAGACATTGTAATTAATTCGTTGATAGAATTTTCAATAACAGACAGTGTACTTGATTCTTTGTACAGGTTATACTGTTGGTTTTTGTTAAATGAAAACAGTTTCAAGAAAGTGAGGTGGTGATGAAATAATGAATAGATCTTTCAAAAAAATTAAATATTGCGGTGGGTGCGAGGACTTTCAGAATCGGGATGATAACGGGTACGGAACCTGTGGTAAAACCGGTAGAGAGTGCAGCTGCGTTGACAAGTGTTACTTAATATATTTGAATTCTTGACAATGGATGGAGATTTGTGTGTTGGTACAAGATGTAGAATTCGGAAGAAATGTTTGCGATATGCCTTATATGTAAAAGGCACGAAAAACCGTCTTGTGATGTTGTCTTGTATTGGTCATTCTAAATTTAGAAAATGCGATGAAGATGAAAAAGTGGAAAATAGTGCTCAATGAACACCAATTAAAGCTTATTGCCGGGTGTCTCGAAGATTGCTGTAGGTTTATGTCCGGGCAGATGGAACTGGAAAATACTACACGTCTCCTTGAAAATCCGCGTAGCCTATGGAATAGTCTCAATGAGTTGCAGCCTCTGGTTACTCCCTCACTTGAGAAGGGGATGAACTATGATTGGGCGGGTACGCATTGTCCGAACAGGGAACAGAAGGTGTTCATTGCTGAAACATATTACTTGTATCGCAAAATTATAGAAGAGGCAATACGTGACATGACGAGGAGTGAAAATTATCCCCTTGGGGATAGTGGAATTTCAGAGACATTGCGATGCAAGGATAGTGGTGAATCTATAATCGTGGAGAGAATTGAATGATGGAGAACCTGATATGGCTCCTCTGTTTTTTCAAATAATGATTGGATTGATGTTAAAGAGAATAATTTCAGATAAAAATGGCAAAAGACAATAAAACACTCCACCTTGTTCTTAAGAAGAAATGGTGGAACATGATTGCCTCGGGTGAAAAGAGGGAGGAATATAGGGAAATCAAACCGCACTGGCTCAAAAGATTATGCAACCCTGTAACAGGCTGTTGTAAGGATTGCAGAGCTTGCTATAAAACAGTTCCCTATGACTATACAGTTAAGGACTTCATCTTTGTTTGTTTTCACCTCGGATATACCAATTCCACAATGACATTTCAAATTCGTGAAATTGTAATTGACAAGGGTCGCGAAGAATGGGGGGCGGAGCCAAACAAGGAGTATTTCGTTATCAAACTTGGAGAAAGGGTTGTATGACGGGCAGAACTTACAAACCTGTACCAGTAGAAGAAGTTGGTACAAACAAAAAAAATAGATATAACGATGAAAGAATTGATTAAAGAAATGGAAAATATGCGAGCAAAATTGCTCGAAGTGATGCTGAATATTCCGTATGATTTTGAACCTGACCATACGATTGCGATAACACAAGTGGCCGATTTCTTAAAGAAATTAATCGACCGTGGAGACAATATCGTTGACCTTGGGGTGGTGTGGCATACACAAGAAGATGAACCCGAGAAGCTTCGACAAATTGTCGCTGAAAAGATCGATGGAAACTCGATAGGAGGATATTACGAAGAAGATGGGTACAATGAACTTGCATGCAAGTTTGTACCGCAAGGTATATATCGGGATGTAATGTTAATAGACGGACAGTGGAAAAAGGTTGACTTCATCTCGAATTGGGACGAGATTAAACGTTGGGCATACCTTGAAGATTTGTTACCGAAAAGAGGCCAAGTAATGGGGTATCACGAAATAGGCGAAAGATTTGCGCATGATGGAGTCGTTCTTGAAGTTGCCTTTGCATTGCATTGCTCACTGTGTTTTTTCTGTTCAAAGAAGAGGTGTCAAAACATGAAATGTCTTGGATCGGAAAGAAAAGACAAAACTTTTGTTCACTACAAGTTGGTGAAGAGTATTAAAAATTGATTATATTGAACTTTTTTAAAAATTATAAATTATGGAATCGTTTAGAGTTATAATAGCGGGGTGTCGTGATTTTAAGGATTACGAACTGCTGAAACAAAAGTGTGATCATATGCTATCCAAGAAAAAAGATACGCATAAGGTGATTGTCGTTTCCGGGCACGCATCCGGGGCTGATGCACTTGGTGAGAGATATGCCAAGGAAAGTGGATATATACTTGAGACTTATCCGGCTGAGTGGGGTAAGTATGGAAAGGCTGCCGGTCCGAAGAGAAATAACCGTATGGCGGAAGTGGCTAATGCCCTCGTCGCCTTTTGGGACGGAAAATCGCGCGGCACCAAGAATATGATTGACCTCGCAAATATGAAGGGTATTCCTGTGAAGATTGTGCGTATTGATGAAACTAAATCTTAGTGGATATGGATGATTGGATACAGGAGAAAATCAGAAAACCCTATAACAATGGGGTATTTGCTTCGGGTGGGGCGGATACGTTCATATTAAAACCATACTTCGATTGGAAATTGGGCGGCGGAAAGTTTCCATCCCGGGACGAACTGGTTTCAATGAGAAAATATACCTCTAGGCTGATTTCGGAAAACAGATTGGACAAGAGCGTGATGGATCTCGTTATGATTGTCGATGATGAACTTGATAATATCTACTTGATCAAATATGCGTGATTTTTTTCTGTTGTGTGCTAAGGGCGGGGAATAATAATTCTACTGCCCTTTTTGGTTAATCTTTGTTAAGTTAGTAATATTTTCACAACTAATAGTTGTATATTTCAAATATTTTTTGTAACTTTGCAGCGGAAAACTAAAACTTTTAAAGTATGGTAGAAAAGAATGATTTGACTGAAAAGTCTTGGTACAAGAATTCCTCTATTATCGCTTCCATAGTAAGGAGGCGTATGGCGGAGATGGGGCTGAACCAGGTGGGGTTGGCTCTGAAATTGGGATGCACGCAACAGTACGTCTCAAAGATCCTCAGAGGCAGGGAGAATCTTCCTCTCGAGACTATCTCGAGTCTGGGGGAGGCTCTTGGCGTAGATTTCATTTCTTCTGACTACTCCAAGGGAAAGATGCCTCAATTTATTAATAATATTTTGCCGAGTCCTATAATCTCTGCCTGTGCTGCCGGGGACAGACGGGTATACGTTAACATGGTATCTACTTGTATGTTCGAGAGGACGGGCATTATAGTCGAGAAGAATGAGAAGGAAGGATTTGGCGATTTCGACGATTATCCTTATAATGTGACATACATCGACGAGTCGGGTGGCTTGCAATACATCGATAAGGAAACCACGTCCCGTATTGACGACAAGTACAGGTTCCTAGGCTTTGTCGGTGACACAGTTAAGCCTTTAAGCTATCCTGATGTGTACAAATTCTACCAGAATAATGGTACTGAATATTTTGGCATTGGCGACCTTCTTGACGGATTGGAGAGGTTCTTCGAAATTGATTGGGATGGCGCGCCCGATACTGTGAAGATTCGCTTCCGTGTACTTAAGGATGGCGTGGCAGAGGTTATATATGATGGAGACTTTTTCCTGTTTGAAAGGGAGTCTTACAACTTGGATACCTTGGAAACGGCTGATTCATATAAATGTCCGATGTGTGACGGATTGGTGTACGAGCTGTACGAATATCAAACCAGGATGAAACGTCCTCTCAAATTGGATATTGATTTTGAACACAGGTTACTTCCCAATTTTTCAACAGAGGAAATGCGGGAGGAACTGCGTATCCTCAAAGAGTATCGTGAGAAGTATCTCGGCAAGATTCGAGACTACATTACGTCGGAGCTGTCCAAGATGCTGATGGAGAAATCTGAGGATTTCAAATCAGCGTGCAAAGATGCCGAAGGTGACGGAAAGGTGTTGTCGGTAGATTTAGACGGCTCTGTGTCCGATTCCGATTATTGAATTTTTTAATATTAACTTTAAATACATATAATTATGGAGAAGAATATTGTTGCAATGACATCGTATGCGGTCAATGACAGGTGTGTGTATATCGACAAGGCCTCTGGCCTTATCTTCGAACGTTGTGCAGTGGTTATTTCCGTGGACAAGGATGGAGATACCAATCTGATGTACACTGATGTGAAGGGTGAACTATATGGTAGTGACATCGTGAGTGATACTGCTTCCGATAAGTTTGTCTTTCTTGGGAATGTCGAGGGTTCCGTCACTCCGAAGGATCTTCGCAAGGCTATCATACCGGCAAGGGAGAACTATAATATGGGTATCAAAGACATTCTGATTTCTGCATCGAAGTATATGCTTGTGGACACATCAGAAGCAGAGGGTACCGTGAAGCTGAGAATCAGTGTAAAGGATGGCGTGCATAATGCTAAGGTTGTCGCTCTGTCTGAGTTCTTTGAATTCGGAGATTGGACTTTTGACTTGAAGGACGAAAATTTCGGGAGCGGTAAGACTAATGGTCTATCTCTGGAAGAGGGGCTCGTGGATGCTCTGTCCGATTACGAAGAAGTGCTGAACAGAAAACTGTCCGTCGATATTGACTTTGAGGGTGATGACCTAATAGTGGATGACGAAGTGTTGAATCTATTGAGAGAGAAATTTCTCGAGAAGATTCGGGAGTTCATAAATGAGAAATTGAAGTAACAAGAAGAGAATATTGTTTCGCATGTCGGTTAAATGAAACAGGATAATACGTATCTGCAGAACGCAAAACGCAACAAATATGACGAGTTCTACACCACCTATGAGTGTATAGATGAAGAGCTTGTTCATTATTCCCGCCATTTTGACGGGAAAACGGTTTTGTGCAATTGTGATGACCCTTGGAAATCGAATTTCTGCAAGTATTTCCTCAGAAATTTCAACAATCTTGGCATTAAAAGGCTTATATGTACCTCGTTTCACGGACCAAAAGTCTGTGACACGGGGTCTTTTGCTTCTGATTATTACACAAAGGGGAAAGGGCTCATTCTTGATGTTTCATATGTAGGAGAAGGAAAGAATGTGTATTCCCCGGAATATATCGACGAATGGTTAAAAGACAAATCATTGGTTAAGCCATTAAAGGGGGACGGGGATTTCCGCAGCGAGGAGTGTGTCCAATATCTTAAGGAGGCTGATATTATTGTAACAAATCCGCCGTTTTCTCTTTTCAGGGAAATGATTTCCATTCTTGTGTTACATAACAAGAAATTCCTGCTCATCGGTAATCAGAACGCCCTTACATACAAGGAGATATTCCCGCTTGTGCAGAAAGGCCTGGTATGGACTGGATATAAGTTCGGGGACATGAAATTCAGGGTGCCGGCAGACTCAGAACCTAGAAAGACAAGATTCTGGATAGATAAGAGCGGACAGAAGTGGAGAAGTCTCGGTAATGCCATGTGGCTCACCAATCTTGACATAGAAAGGATTCATGATGTGTTGCCACTTACAAGGAGATATTACCCTTCTTTGTACCCCAAGTATGACAACTATGATGCCATCAATGTTGACAGGGTGGATAATATACCGATGGATTACCCCGGAGTGATGGGAGTCCCTCTCACGGTAGTAAACAAGTTTAATACCGAACAGTTTGAAATCATTGGGGAGGCCAACCATGGCCAGGACAATGAATTTGACCTTTTCGTCCCCACTGTCAAGGGGAAGTTGATGTTTAAGAAAATACTGATAAAGAACAAAAAAACAGTGGAATATATGTTTGATGAATTCAAAATACTTGATCTGTTCTGTGGGGCAGGCGGGTTCTCTTATGGCATGGAGAAAAATCCTCACTTCAAAACGGTTTTGAGTGTGGATAATGACCCTTACGTAGCAGCTACCTTCAAGCATAATTTCCCGGAGTGTGAAGTGGTTATTGGCGATATTAATGAATCTAAACTAAAGCAGGAAATCGTCAGTCAAGCGGAAAGACTCGGGGTGAATATGATAATTGGCGGGCCGCCTTGTCAAGGGTATTCCAATAAGGGGAAAAAATTAGGATTAAAAGACCCTCGTAATTTTCTGTTCCGGGAATATCTGTCCCTCGTAGAGAGATTACGTCCGGTGGTGTTTGTCATTGAAAACGTGAAGACGTTATTGTCCGCTTCTAACGGATGGTTCCGGGACGAGATAGTGAAGGAGATCGGGAAACTTGGCTATAAGGTCGAATACGGCGTTCTCAACGCTTCGGATTTCGGGGTGCCACAAAACAGGGAAAGGGCTATATTCATATGTTCATTGGAAAAGAACATTCCATTGCCGGAAAAGGTATCACCAAAGATTGTGACAGTTAGGGACGCTATTTCTGATCTCGCTTATTTAGAGTCCGGGGAAGGAACGTTTGAACAAGAATATGCAATACCTGCACAGAGCGAATATCAGTCTTTGATGCGTAGGGATTGTAACACATTGTTCAATCATGTGGCTTCTAAACACAAGAAGGTGGCCATAGACAAATTGAAAATGATACCACCTGAATGTGGCAAGGAATATATCCCTGTTGAATTAAGGGGAAAACAGAAATTCAACACCACATGGGGACGACTTAAATGGAATGAGGTTTCTCCTACGATTGATACAAGATTTGACGCTGCGTCGAACGGCACGAACAACCATCCTTTTCTCAACAGGGCTATAACCCCGAGGGAGGCGGCAAGAATTCAGTCGTTTGATGACTCTTTTGTTTTCCTTGGCTCTAAGGTCAGGATACGCAAGCAGGTGGGAAATGCCGTTCCGCCGCTACTGTCCAAAGCTATTGCCGAGAGGATTTTCGAGGTTTTAAATAATATTAAATGAAGAATTGATTATGAATGTGGAAATGGCATATCTCCTTGGCATGATACTTGGCAACGGGGAAATTCAGCAGAAAACATCCGAAACAACCATAACAATAGATATTCCGTACAAAAATTTGTATACGGACGATATGAAGGATGCCTCCGTTTATGTGGCGGCAAGTCTCATAAATATCCAGAATTTTATAAATCCTTTAATCGGTGCGAAACTCGTAGTAACCCAAAACAGTAGATCAACAAAGGTTTCGTTTACAAAAAACAACTCTGACTATGTAATAAGGGAAATTATAAAGCTTACTGAAAACGGGACACATCATTCAACTATGAGAATGGCAAGGGAATTGTTTGATATTACAGATGACGAAAAGAAAAGCCTCTTGCGCGGAATTGCAGACTCTACAGGGTATATCAGAAGAAGCAACCACGCATATACTGACGATTGGATGCACAGGGTCTATATTGAAATTCCAGCTAATTGGTATATGGTAATCGATATCGCCAATATGTTAAGGGACATAGACAGTCCAGTACAGACTATTGATTTTGGACATCCAAACTTTAGGGACTCGAAGGTTGAAAAATACAATAGCGGGAAAAAGAACTATTGGAAGAAAGAGCACCAGGTCAAGGTGCTCGCAAATGAGTTTTTGCCTGTCGGTTTTAATATAATTCACAAGCAAGAGGCCTTGGAGAAATTAAGCGACGAACTGCTTGAGTATGCTGACCCGGAAAAGACACATAAATTCTGGTGGGAGAAACCGATAAGAAGAAAGAATAAACCTCCCCATCCTGCGGAAAATGACAGTTCGTTGCCAGTTGAGATTAGAGGCAAACATTTTGAGTCTTGGACTGAATTAGCGAATATACTTGGTTATGGTCCGGAATGTTAAACTTGAAGAGGAGCTTTATGAACCAATGACTGTTTGGTTTAAAAGCTACCTTAGCGGCAAATACCGCGGGGCGGATATTATTACTGTTGACTCCCACGCGAGGACTCTTGACTTGTATTTGGAAGAGTACGGGGTTATAGACAGGTATCCCGAGGTTGTGGGGATAGATATTCAGATTGACGTGTTGGGCATTGTCAAGAGAAGAGACATGGTGAATATCGCTTTCATAGAGGCTAAGAAGACACAACTCAATCTTCATGATTTGGGACAGTTGTGGGCGTATTGCAGCCTGTGTTCTCCCTCGGACGCTTTCTTGTTGTCATCACACGGCATAGGTAGCCTGGATAAAATACTTAACAACCTCTCAAGGGTCGATTTGCTAGAATATGGCGATGGAAAGAAAATAAGGAAAATGCAGGTCGCCAAATGGGACATATCGAAAGGCAGCCCGGATTTTTCGACTCTTGTTCCTCGTATTTGATTTTGAAACACTATAGGCTTGGCGTAGTCAAGACTATAGTGTTTCTTAGTTTTCATAGTGTCAAGTAGGAGTTCCTGACAGCAAGTCCTATGGCCTTGCCCAAGAGTGGCGGTACGGCGTTGCCTATCTGTACGAGCTGCTTGCTCTTCGTTCCCTCGAAGATAAAATCATCGGGGAAGGACTGCAGTCTCGCCATCTCTCTCGGCGTAAGCACTCTTGGCAGCTTTGGGTGAAGGTTCACACCCCCGTGGTTCTCCTTGACGGTGCATGAGGGTGCGTTCCATGGGCATTTTTTCCATGCGTCACCATATCCTTCGTACAGGCTCTTGCCTTCCGGACAGGCTTCTATTTTTCTTCTCATCTCCTCGCCGTGTTCGGTGAAGATGTGGTTGAAGGCCTTGTCCTCTGGCTTGTTCATAAGGTCGGCGATGGCTTCGCCCGTGGTTTTGTATCTCTCGGGGGTGAGCATTGGCTTGGGGTGACAGTTGGTCTTTCCTATGCGGTTCCCGATGAATATCACCCTCTCCCTCTTCTGCGGTACGTAGTAGTCCGCAGCCATAAGCGTGGTTACATTCATCTCGTATCCGATGTTCCTGAAATCTTCTATTATCTTTTTCTCCACCTTGCCGCCAAGCATTGTCCTCAGACCCTTGACGTTCTCACAGATGACGTAATTTGGCCGTAGCTCCTTGACTATCTCGACGAGCTCCTTGTACAGGGAGTTCCTCGGATCGTCAACTATTCTGTTGCCCGCCATGGAGAATCCCTGGCAGGGGAATCCGCCTGCCACGATGTCAAGGTGCCTGCCTCTAAGCCCGTCCCTTACCTTCGAGTAGAACTCTTGCTTTTTCTCTGGAAGTCTGATGTCTCCGTTGACAAATGGGTGGGAGAAGTTGCGACGATAGGTCATGCATGCCTCCTCGAACCAGTCGAGGGCACATATACCCTCGTGCCCCGCCATCTCTAATCCCTTGCTCAGTCCCCCGGCTCCCGAGAACAGGTCAACGAAGGTCATTCCTGATGGGGTGGGGGTGTCCCATATGTCCGTGATGTCCACCCAGTTGACTTTGTCTTCACCGTGTCTTGTCCCTGATGCCTGACGGGGCTTTCTGTTTCCTTTCTTTTCAAGCCACTCTTCCTTGAATTTATCAAGGTTTTCAAGTGACACACTAAGGGACGAGTTTTTCTTTGTGGCGGGAAGTGTTCCTTCCGCCACATACCGTCTTATCGCCTTCTGGCTTATGCCTATGTAGGCGGCTGCCTCTGAGAGGCTAAGGTTCTGATGTTTTCCCATAATACAATCTTATTCTCGATAGATTAAACAGATTCTTGTTTTATTAAAATTTATCATATAGCTCATTTGGGGGTGGAAGAGGTGTACTCAATTTTTTTGTTATCTTTGAAAAATACTTTTTCAGCAATTTGGAAAAAGGAGTGACATGTGATCCCACTTTGGTCACAAAAGGATTCCCGTCAATGTATACAGTCCTTGTATATTTATCTTTGGCGACAATTCTCATTTTTATGACACTTTTGTTATTGAGCAGGCTGAAATCTCTTGGGGAAATGGCAAACGGGGCCGAATAATGGATTTTGTATCTCGTGGAATTTTCTGTCATTTCAATATCGGAGGAAGAAGAAGTATATGATGATATTCCAAAATTGTATATAGTACTATTTGTAATGTTTTTAACTTTTGAACTGTAAATTTTCGTGGTATCCTCTATGACTTTGTCACAATGAAGATGAATTATGCTGTCATCGTTAAATTTCAACAACACATCGGCAGGTGATGGTATATTATGGTCTGAAGAAATGACAACATACCAATTTGTTGTGTGTTTGTGAACGGCTTCAACCGAAATCTTGTAGCCAATCTCCTTGTTTCCCATTAATAGGAAAAAAGGTTTTGCGTTTGTCTTAACATACCTTGTTCCATCGTCCCCGATATAATCCTGGACAATTGAAATGGAAGAACAGGAAGAAACAAACAATATACATACAGTATATATCAAATTTTTGATGATTACGATATTTCTCATACCTATTAACTATTTAATGAATTTGATTAATATTCAGTCCACAAAATTAATAAATTGACTCATTGTAATACATTTATTCTAAAATTAGTCCTGATTTAACTCTTTTGAGATTTTTTTGGGTTGGAGATTGGAAATGTTAAAAATCAAAGGTATTTTGGGAAAATTCGTGCGCTTGGTATTTTATACCTACCTTTGCATACTAAAGTAGAATATTTTTTTGTTCAATATTTAAATTAATTGTTTATGAGAAGTAGAACTGCTGTCTGGTTCGAGGCGAAGATTCGCTACGAGAAGACTATGGAGGACGGTATGCCTAAGAAAGTTACCGAGTTGTATGTTGTCGATGCCATGACTTTTGGCGAGGCGGAGAACCGTATCATGGAAGAAATGTCTTCCTATGTAAGTGGTGAACTGAAAATAGTGGACTTGAAGATCGCACAGTACAAGGAGATTTTCTTTGCTGACAATAATCTCTCCGAAAAGTGGTACAAGGCAAAGTTGGCCTTCATTACCATAGATGAAAAGAAAGACAAGGAAAAGAAAACCTCGGTTTGCTATCTTATCAATGCTGGTAATATCAACTCTGCCATTAAGAACATTGAAGATGTAATGTCTGGTATGATGATTGACTACAATACTCTCAATGTAAACGAAACTTCTATTATTGATGTCTTTGAATACAAGGCAGAAACAAAGAATAAGGAAGATAGTGGTGAGTCTAAATCCGAAGAAGAGGAGGAACCCGTTACTATTGATTAATTGGTGTTGCCCCGCTCTTTCGTAAGGGTGGGGCATTGTTTCTTTTTAGATTGTTTTTTAAATGGAATATATTGACAAGAATAACATACTTCATTTTTCCGTTGAACCGGAATTTTGGAAAAAGGTAATTACTGGCAAAGCAAAAGAAGTTCGCATTGAGCTAACTCCTGTTTGGCTAAAAGTCTTTTGTAAACATCATGACTGTAGCAATGGATGTAAACGTTGCTATGACGCTTCCCCATGGAAATACTCTATTAATGACAAAGTGAAATATATCAATTTTCACTGTATAGGACAGAGTGAATCCTTATCTTTTAAAATTGAAAAAATCTCTATTGAAGGAGATTATATTAGATGGGGTAGAGGATTGAATCACAAATGCTTTGTGATTAGTTTCAGTGAAAAGGTCGATGAATTGTTACATCTGGATATCCAAGTACAAAACTGGGAAAGCTTTACCAGATATTTAATATTCTCACCCAAGGGTTCTGTTATCTTTGAAAAACATAAAAATCCATTACCATGGGGCGGATATGCCTATATTTTTGGATTATGGGTTGTAGATGAGTATAGAAAACAAGGAATTGCCCGTCAATTGCTCGATAAGGCGGAAGAAATAGCCAAGTCTATAGGGTGTAAGGATGTGTGCTTGGAATGGGTGAACACTACTCCTAATTGGACTCTTCAATGGTATTATCGACAAGGATACAGAGATCTTGAACTTGGATCTGATAGTATTTTGCTGATTAAGGAATTCAAACAAGTGGCAACTATAGAGGAAAAAACAAGATGACTTTGCCTATGTGGATATGGGACTGCCGTCGGGATTGAAGTGGGCGACCTGTAACGTGGGTGCTGACTCGCCCGAACAGGCAGGACTGTACTTTGCGTGGGGAGAGACTACCGGATATACGGCAGCACAGGTGACTGGGGGTGAAAGGGCGTTTGATAAGAATATGTCTTTGATCGGTTTCAGCGGAAACTTTGCCTTTTTCGTGTTAGGGATGCATCTTCGGGTGCATCAATTTTTTTTCTGAGACAAAATGTTAAAATTTGAAGGAAGTTTGGGATTATTCTTATATCTTTATGGTTCTTTGTACCTTTGCAACGTCAATAAATAGAAAATTGGATCATATGTTTTTAATTTGGTTTTAATTGATTAATGTTTTTTCTCGGGTGGCTTGGGAAAGTCTCCCGATTTTGTTTTCAAGAGACTGGTTGTGTTGGGAGATATTTCCAAGAAATTAGGGGATGTCCTGAAACTTGACTCGCGGTCGCCTATACCCTCTATCTTTGGGTAATAACGACATTTTCCTTTGCAAAGGTAGCAAGTGTCGGGATGACTGAAAGTACCGGTAACCCTA
>OBLI01002355.1_pt1 | contig 16276 bp, 16 predicted proteins | sample 1519701 | NCBI WGS metagenome assembly OBLI01 (sample SAMEA3663005, study PRJEB22513) | pig gut metagenome | biome: pig gut; feature: pig-associated habitat; material: faeces | place: France | collected 2012 | reverse complement strand
TTTCAAAACCAATTTGGTAATTATAAGATAAATCTAGTTCTTCAATTTTATCTTTAAATACTTCATTAATGACAGTCTGATCACCATTTCGAAGATTAGGCCCTTTTGCTTTTTCTAAAAGGCTAGAAACTATGTTACTTTCCTTCCACTTTTTATTATTAATCAATAACATTCCCGAATTAAATTCTGCGGGAACTTGATAGTCACGCACACCACAAACCCATTTATTTTCTAAATCAATATTAAATAATTCATCTAAATTGGCATTCACAACTATATCACAATCTAAATATAGTACTTTATCTTCTTTAATTAATTCAGGAATTAGTATTCTCGCAAAAGCAATATTTTTAATTCCTTTAAAAGAAGAATTAACATTATTTAAATATGCCTGATCAATTTTTTTATCTACAATTTGTGAACCTATTTGATTAAGATATTGATTCAAATTAATAAACCATTCGTGGGGAATATCAGGATTGATAACGTAGATTTTTACTTTTTGATTATGATAAATAATTGATTTAACTGTTGTTTCAATTTTATCTAAGAATCCATAATCACCATTTAGTACTATCGTTTTCAAACTTATCACTCATTTCTATTAATACTTAAACATCCAACTTTCACGAATCGCATAATATTATCTACTAAAAGCACATTATATAACACTTATATTTTTCTATAATCATCTCACTCAATTTAAAACGTGTTCTAATATTATCGATAAACAAATTGAACGCACTACAATCATTATATATCTCTAGTTAAATGCAGAATTGAAAATAATGATAAAAGAAAAGGAATCAAATAGATAACTTATACCTACTTGATTCCTCATTAATGGCCTTTATTTCTTTTTGATACTGAGGATTATCCTCTTCATTCAGATTTTCATCCATAGATTCTGCCATATGTTTATTTTTACCAATTGATACTACATAAATTTGTATTGTTACCTAAGTAAAGCACTTTATCTTCATCTACTAGCTCGGGAATTAAAAATTTGCCATACTCTATTTTTGACCTAGTAGTATCTTTTAATTCTGGTAAGTCATTAAAACGATTTAAGTCTATTTTTTTATCAACTACCTCTGAGTTGATGTTATTTTAATAAAGAATTTATCCCATATCAATAGAATTATATAATCTTGATTATCAGTGTTTTCTTCATTTTAAGTACCTATTTTTTATTATTTTTTCTGGATCTCAATCCTAATAATGCTCCCAAGCTAGCTGCAATTATTCCTAACAAACCGGAATTATTTTTAGTACCCGTTTGTGGAAGCTTCTGGTTACGAGCATGCTTTGCCATTCTGCTAGTCTTATTTACTCTAGTTATTTCAATTGATTCTGAATTTCTTCTACTTGAAGATAGATGCTTTTCACTAGCAATAGGTGTAACTGAGTTTGCTTGTCCTGTTTCACTGTTTAGTGAATTTGCAGGAATTTCAGAAGGTATCAAATTTAGATTCATCATCAGTATATTGATAAACATAAATTTTTCCTAAATTGGTAGTATTAGTACTACTTTGATTAGTGCTAATGGATAGTTGTTGAGACTGTGGATTTTCCCATCTTAATATCGGATTAAGAGTTAACTTATTATTACCACTAGTATAGGCCGCTTCTTCTGAATTAAAAACTATTCTATAATATGTACCCATATTATAGGCCGTGGCTATTTGAACTCCGTTAGGAGTCATTAAGGGGAGATTAGCCGCTAATTTACTACCATAAGCTTCAATATTTCCATTACTATCCGGTAGTCCTAAATGGACGTCAATATATTGACCATCTTCCAAAGTTTGTTTTGGAGTAATTGAAAAGGCAAGTTGTTCATACCCAGGATCGCTACTTGTTTCTCCAGCAACTGGTATTACTTTGATGTTACTTATGGTATAGGCAGTAGTAGGTAGTTCTTCTTTCCCTACTTGATTGATCTAGTGTTAACTTAAATTGTCCACCAAAGTTCTGTGCCGCATTCCACCCGGGATTAAAGTCTAACTGGATTTTAAACAACTGCTCTCCATTTGGTCCGACTTTTCCTAAATCTTCAATTGAATAGTTACTTGTCGAATATTGATTAGATCCATTAAATACTCCGCCAAAATAATTACCAACATCTTTATCTATTAAGTAAAAATCATTTACACTCGATGTAAAACCTTTAGGAATCATTATAATAAATTGTGAATTATTAACGGTAGAATCACCAACTGTAGAAAGACGAACAGAAAGTGCAGATATTTGTGATTGTGGAGTATTGCTAGTGTAGTTAATACTATTTCCAGAAACAAAAGCACCAGATGAATTTAAATTACCAAAAGAAGCAGTTCCTGTAAATTGAGGTAATTCTACAGTGTTATTAAGAATATAATTAATTGAATCTTGTTGATTATTAATCCCAGTAGAGTTTTTAACAACCTCAATTGCTTGCCCATTTACATTAAAAGTATATGAGCCACCTCCATAGGAACTTGTTCCATTTGCTATGGCATAGTTGGATACTTCAGAAACACGGGGGAGTACCATATACATTATATGAAACCACACCTTTTGCATTTGCACCTAAGGTTAATTTGACTTGACCACCAAAGTTATTTCCCCAAGTTGGTGTTGCACCAGTTAAGGTGATCATAAACAGTTGTTCACCATTTGGACCGTAATTTCCTAGTTCCTTTATTGTCGATGTTCCATTATAAGGGCCTGCAAATCCCCCATCACTAAAGATATCAGTACCTTGAGTATTAGTTAAAGTAGAAAAATCAGCAGTAGTAGCAATAAAGCCTTTGGGAATCATGATTATAAATTGAGGATTCGTAACGTTCGAATCTCCATATGTCGATAAACGAAACATATAGGTAGGTACAGCCCCATCTTTAAAGTCGCTTCCATTAACGTTACTATCGTCAGCATTTTTAATCATTACTGTACCAGAAAAAGTAGGTTTAATAATTGCATCATTTGTTGTCGCTAAAGTTACAAAATTAGCACCTAAGGCAACTGGTAATTGTGAATTCGTAGTCGAATTATTTCATTGAATTGTATTATTTGTAGCGAGAGGCAAATTGTTAGGAGAAGAAATATTTTTATTTAATTCTAAACTAGCTTGTAGTGTAGTTGGAACATTGTTCGAAGTTGAGTGATATGTAGAAGTAATTGCAGACTGACTTACATGTGATGTATTAGCTGATCTGTTAGTAGCTGTAGAATTTTCTTCAACGTTTTTATTACTTTTTAATACTGTCTTATGTTCCTTAGAAGATAGATAGAAGGTATTTATTTTTTGAGTATTAGACTTTTTTTCTGTTGATTTATTTTTGGCCAAACTTAGAGAATTAAGTATACTTTCACATTGACTCAGTGAATGCGAGAAACGCTGAGATTGAGATACGATACCGGAAATACTTTCAGACTGACTTATAGAATCAGAAACACCTTCTGAAATTTTGAGGCTTTTAGAAGTAGATAGACTTTGTACTTCCGAATTACTAATACTATTTTCTTTTTCAGTAGATTTACTATTTACTTGATTTGAAATCCCAGTTTGGGTATTTTCTGATACTGATCCTACAATTTGAGATTTAGCATCTACAGAAGTTTGTGCTGCATATACACGATCATTGGGTAAAATCGCAATATCAGTTGTTCCGGTACCTAAAATTGCTGCTAATGCAGCAAGTTCTTTAATATAGGACTTTTAATTATCACTCTGATCCTTTAATCTATTGGGGTCTACATATTTTTTCTTTTGACTATCTTTTCTTTTATTTTTAAAATTTTTCTCTTCCATGCTTTTTCCCAATCCATATCATAAATTACAAAATATAAAAAATATTAATTGAGCATATAAATAACGCACTACTATACACATCTATAATATATCTTTTGTAATTAAATTAAAGCACAAGCACTTGATATTAAGGATAATCGCTTCTAAGATCAGATAAAGCAGTTATTTATCGGCTTAAGTCCATAGTCAAAAATAATGAGTATTATATAAAATAAATCACAATAAAGTTACCTAAAATCCTAGTATTAAAGTACAAAAAAATACACGATTCCATAAAATTCTCCTCTTATAGAATCGTGTATTTTAATTATTAATTTTTATAAAATAACCTTAATTGATTAAATCACAAACTTTTTAAGGGCTTTGGCAATCCCATTATGATTATTATCATCGGTTACAAAATCAGCCTTTTCTTTGATATCTTCAATTGCATTTCCCATAGCAATTTTCTTAAAGCTTGGATTTTCAAACATAGAAACATCATTACCTTGATCGCCAAAGACCATGACATCTTCGGGGCTAATCTTTAAACGTTGCGCCAAATCCATTAAAGCATTTCCTTTTGAAGCCCCAATTCCATTTAGCTCAATGCAGTTATCTAAACTACGAACTATATCATATGATTCAAAGGCCCAGTACGGAATAGAATTCCATAGTTTTTCAATTTGATCACTATCTTTTGCACAAGTAAATCCTACCTTGTTAAAAGTAAAATCTTTTGGAATTTCTTTACGTTCACGAACCCTAATTTCATTATCAGTTAAAGCAGCATTAATTTGCATTTGTACCGAAAGATCACGATCTAAAGTCCAAAAACGTTTAGTCGTTTCAAAGTGTAAGTTTACGTGAGCAAGTCTCTGCAAGCGAAGCATTACTTCAAAATCGCGATAGTTCATCTCTTGACTCATCAGAACTTTCCCAGACAAGTCTTGTACAACTGCGCCGTTAAAGACAACTGCATATTCTTCTGGTCCTTCAAGCCCTAATTGAGTTTCAAAAGGCATCACTCCAGAGAGAGGACGACCAGAAGCAAGAACTACCTTAATTCCCATTCCATGTACTACCTGTAAAGTTCTCAGAGTTTCAGGTGAAATTGTATTTCCACTAGTTAGTAAAGTTCCATCTAAATCTACCGCAATTAGTTTTACTGCCATAAATTACCCCTATCTTCCAAAAATCATATAGAAAATTACATTTATTAATAATCCCATTAGTGCATAAAAGAACACTGCATTAGCTTTAATTTTTTCTTTTTTTATTAAATATACAAGGCTTGCAATAAAGCCCACTAAGGGAAAAACAGTGTAAAAAATAATTGCCCATTCAGCAATTCCATTAACATCTGTACTTAAATTATGAATGAATTTTTTCATTTCTTCTCCAACAAAAATAGAGACTAATAAATTATTAGTCTCTATTTTATATTAACCAACATAAAATTCAATATGCTGTTTTAGATTTTCAAAATCAATTGGTAAATGACCACCAATCTCACCATCTAAATTCACAGGAATAGGATCCTTATCTTTACTATCACCTAATAATTCTACCTTTAAATTTTTAGTCTTAGTATAGATAATCTGTGGATCATTAACATGATTTCCATTCAAAGCCATGGCCATTAAACGTAAAACATCTACTGGATTTGCAGTTTTAACTACAATTAACTGAAATAGTCCATCAGATAATTGAGCATCTGGCATGATACGTTCAAAACCTCCAATTGAATTGGTCATCCCTAAAAGAAACATTGATAAATCTCCCTCATAGACTCCTTCATCATAGGTTAAACGCATCTTATTGCTGCTGATTTTTGGCAGCATTTCTGCACCCTTAAGTAAATATGCACTATAACCAAGGACGGATTTTACTTCTGATGGCACACCATAAGTGAGCTCAGTTAATGAACCGCTAGCAGCAATGTTCATAAAGTATTGCTTACCCGCACGCCCAATATCCATCTTTTGTGTTTTACCTCTCAGAATTACTTTAGCTGCCTCAACTAAATCATCTCTGGGAATCTTTAATGCGCGAGCAAAATCATTGGTAGTTCCTGCCGGAATGACAGCGAGTTTTGGCCTTTTTTCTAATGGAGCTACTCCATTAACTACTTCGTTAATAGTACCGTCTCCACCAGCACCAACTAGTAAATCAAAACCTGCTAAGGCACATCTTTTTGCCTCATTTTGAGCAGACAAAGGGTCTGGCGTAGTTCTAAAAGCACTGGCTTCAAAACCAGCCTGTTCTAATACATTTAAAATATCTGCTACATTTTGAAGCATTTGCTCGTGACCTGAGACAGGATTATAAATCAATCTTGCTTTTTTCGTCATCGCCTATCGCCTCCCTAAAATGATTAACGACTTTGAAGTTCCTTGTTAAGCAATTGGTTAACAACTTTAGGGTTAGCTTTACCACGAGTTTGTTTCATGATTTGACCAACTAAGAATCCAATTGCACGATCTTTACCATTCTTAAAGTCTTCAACAGATTGTGGGTTATCATCAACAACTTTAGTAACCATTGGCCCAAGAACAGAAACGTCAGATAATTGAACCATACCCTTATCTTCAACGTATTTCTTAGGATCAGTACCATTTTCAATAGATTCCTTAAATACTTTCTTTGCAATCTTAGATGAAATAGTACCATCTTTGATCATCTTGATCATTTCGGCTAAGTGTTCTGGAGTCAACTTAATATCTGCAATGCCAACTTGGTTTTCATTCAAGTAACCATTAACTTGAGTGTTTAACCAGTTAGCAGCTAAGGTTGGATCTGCACCAGCAGCAACTGCAGCGTCGTAGAAGTCACTTGATTCCTTAGTTTGTAAAATAACGTCTGCGTCGTATTCCTTAATACCATATTCTTCAACGTAACGCTTACGACGTTCAAATGGTGATTCAGGTAAACTTTCTTCAATTTCGTCAATCCAGCTTTGCTTAATATGGTAAGGAGCAATATCTGGTTCTGGGAAGTAACGATAGTCTGCGTCACCTTCCTTAACACGTTCTAGGACAGTCTTACCAGTAGCTTCATCAAAACGACGAGTAGAAAGTTGAACTCTACCACCAGAAAGTAATACTTGTTGTTGACGTTTTTCTTCATAAGCAAGAGAACGACGTACGTGGTCAAATGAGTTCAAGTTCTTCATTTCAACCTTGGTACCAAGCTTTTCTTGACCTGCAGGACGAATAGAAATGTTGGTATCAACACGCATTGAACCTTCTTCCATCTTAACGTCAGAAGCACCAGTGAATTGAACAATTTGACGTAATTTAGTCAAATATGCATAAGCTTCTTCTGGATCTTCCATATCAGGTTCAGAAACAACTTCAAGAAGTGGAACTCCCTGACGGTTTAAGTCAACGTATGAATAACCGTTAGCACCGTGCGTATTCTTACCAGCATCTTCTTCAATGTGCATTTCATGAATACCAATGCGTTTCTTCTTACCACGAACTTCAATTTCGATATAACCATCACGAGCAAGTGGTTGGAAGAATTGAGTAATCTGATAAGCTTTAGGGTTATCTGGGTAGAAATAGTTCTTACGGTCAAAGTGAGTTACTGGTAAAACATGTGAATGAGTTGCTAAAGCAACCATAATACCAAGACGGTAAACGTCCTTGTTTAAACGAGGTAAGACACCAGGCATAGCCCAGTCGATAACATTAGTTTCAGTGTTTGCTTCAGCACCATAACTAACTGGTGATGGAGAAAAAATCTTACTCTTTGTTTTTAATTCGAAGTGGACTTCTAGACCAATAGTCGATTTAAAATTCATTAATTAATCCTCCATTCCTGTAGGTGTTTTTTCGTAGAATTTATTATTACGTTCAATGAAATCAGCAACTTTAAATACATTTCCTTCATCAAAACGCTTAGCCATAATTTGAAGACCAGCAGGCATACCATCAACTAAGCCTGCAGGCACGCTAGCTGCTGGAATACCAGCTAAGTTAGCTGAAATAGTTAAAAGATCATTATTGTACATCTTAATTGGATCAGAAATTTCTTCACCAATACCAAATGCTGGCTCAGTAGTAGTTGGTCCAACAATAACATCGTTTTCTTCAAAAATCTTTTCAAAGTCGCGGCAAATTAATGTTCTAACTTGTGCAGCCTTCTTGAAGAATTCATCATATGCACCAGCTGATAAAGCAAAAGAACCAAGCATAATACGACGCTTAACTTCGTCACCAAAGCCTTCACTTCTTGATTTTACATAAACATCTAATAAGTTCTTAGTGTCCTTTGCACGGTAGCCATAGCGGATACCATCATATCTTTGAAGGTTTGAAGAAGCTTCACTAGAAGCAACAATGTAATAAGTAGGAACAACATACTTAGTATGTGGCAATGAAACTTCGTTAATAATTGCACCGGCATTCTTCAAAACATCGATTTGTTTTTGGATAACTTCGCGCATTTCACCGTCAACAGCATCCATGTATTCCTTAGGAACAGCCACACGTAAGCCTTTAACATCTTGGCCTAAGAAGCTAGTGTAATCAGGTACTTCTTTTTCAGAAACAGTTGCATCATGTTCATCAGGACCAGCAATTACGTTTAATACTTCAGCTGAATCCTTAACACGCTTACTCATTACACCAATTTGATCCAATGAAGAACCAAAAGCGATAAGTCCCCAACGTGATACTCTACCGTAGGTTGGCTTAATACCAAAAATACCGTTAAAGGCAGCTGGTTGACGAATAGAACCACCAGTATCTGATCCAAGAGCTGCAACAACTTCACCGCTCGCAACTGCAGCTGCAGAACCACCGGATGAACCACCAGGAACTTTATCCAAGTTCCATGGATTATGTGTTTCACCATAGTAAGAGTGTTCAGTAGATGAACCCATTGCAAATTCATCCATGTTAGTCTTACCAACAAAAGTTGCTTGTGCCTTCTTTAATTTACTAATTACAGTAGCATCATAAACGGGCATATAGTTGTAAAGAATGTGACTAGCTGCTGTAGTTTTCATACCATTAGTAATAATATTATCCTTGATAGCAATAGGAATACCAGCTAATTTATTTTTATTAAAATCCAAATTTTCTGCTGGCTTTGCTTCTTCATCAACAGTAATCCAGGCATTAATCTTTTTGTCTGTTTCTTTAATATTTTTAACTGTTTCCTTAGCTAGGTCTTCAGCTGTTATTTCGCCATCTTGTAATTTTTTATTTAATGAGTCAATGTTTTCATTTAAGTAATTCATTATTCATTATCATCCTTATCAATAATTACTGGCACCTTAATGAAGCCATCAGCTTTTTCAGGAACATTCTTCATTAATTCTGCGCGACTTTCCCAATGTTCAGGCTTGTCTTCTCTAAAGTCAGTCTCTCGATCAACAACTTGAACAGTTTCAGGAACTCCTTCAGTATCAACTTCGGCTAATTGATGTGCCATATTGATAATGTCACCCATTTGTTCAGTAAACTTATCAATTTCGTCTTCACCAAACTCAAGTCGAGATAGTGCTGCAACGTGATTGATTTCATCTTTTGTAATTTTCACCGTTTGCCTCCTATTCACCGCCAAAGACGTGGACATAATAACTATCGTCTGCGGAATTCTTAGCGATTAATGCCTGCGTATCATTAACAGAATTAATCTTAATTTCTATTGGTGCATCCTTAGGTAAGTACTTCTTAGCAGCTGACAATACAAGTCTTGAAAAACTCTCAATCTGCGCATAACCAAAGAATTGGGTAGTTACAGTAATGTTCATTTGTGTCAAAGTTTTATTTTGATAATGAACAGTCGCTGTTACCCCACTAATATTAGGGAAGTAACCTTGAATAGCTGCTTTAAAATCACTAAATGAAGCTGCATCAGTAGAATTGATTGCTTTTTCGCTTCCAACAGTCGGTAGCACTTGACTACGATTATTGACTGTTTTCCAATCATTTATTTTACTACTATTTGCATCAGCAATTCCATATGCAAAGTAATTTCCACCTACAAGAGAATCTTTACTGGTTTTACTAAAAAGTCCAACCAAAATTGGGATATCTTTTAATCCCTTCTTTTTACGTAAATACGAAACCAACTTATTAGCGGCTTCTTTACCAAAAGTCTCCTGTTCTGTACGAGAAATATCTTTATGATATTGGGGACCATCTTTAACTTTTTGGTAGTAATCAACCGAGTTAAGAGCTAGCCCAACACTCATACCATCCATTTTGTAACTAGAATTAGATTTAGTCAAAAAATCTTGTTCTAAAATTTGATCTAAAATAATAGGATTATACGAATTCTTTTTATTACTTTTTTCCGCATTTAGACCTTCTGGATTACTTTTAGACTTTCTTCCTAGCCAATCAGTAGCATCAGCAACCGAAATTTTTTGTCCTTCTTGAAAAACATACTTACTACTTGAAAAAGTATTGTGAGATAAATCAATTAACCCAGATTCTAAAGCACGACTATCTACATTATTATCACTAGTATTTTCAGTTGTTCCTTCAATTGGACTAGTTACATACTCTCCATCTTTTAAAAGAACATTATACCCATTTTTACTAGTACTGGTAGTTTGATAACTTTTTTTCTTTGTTGTAGAAGTAGTAGGGTTATTGGCAAGATCAGAATTTTTTAAATTGCCACATGCACTTAAACTTAACCCAGTTGCTAGTAGTAGTGCTATTTGCAAAAATCTTTTCAATTTATTTTTCCTTCTTATTCTTTATTTTTCAATTTTTGCAATTGCTTCTTGTTCAGTTAACATTGGAACTTGAAGTTTTTCAGCCTTATCTTTTTTAGAGCCCGCATCTGCTCCGTAGATCAAATAATCTGTCTTCTTAGAAACTGACCCAGTGACTTTTGCACCAAGATCCTGAAGCTTCTTAGTAAATTCACTTCGAGTAAAGGCAGATAATTTTCCAGTTAGAACTACTGTCTTTTCCTTAAAGAAATTATCTGGTGCTTCTTCTTCAAATGTTCCTAAATATTCCATATTTAATCCACTGTCACGCAATTCTTGTAGTAGTTTCTGTGCGCTTGGTTGATTAAAATATGCTGTTAATGACTCCGCAATCGTCTCTCCTATTGTATCGATACTTGTTAATTCTGGCACTGTTAATTGACTAACCTTTTCCAAATTTTTATATTTTTCCAAAATTAATCTAGCCGCCTTAGCACCAACATGATCAATTCCTAAGCCGTACAGTAATAATTCAGCAGAGTTTTGCTTACTATTTTCAATAGAAGACAATAAATTAGTAATTGATTTTTCCTTAAAGTGATCGAGTTGTCCTAGTTGGTCCGGAGTTAAATGATATAAGTCAGCTACATCATTAATAAATCCCTTATCAATTAACTGTTTAACAATTCTAGGACCAAGTCCCATAATATTCATCGCTCCACGTGAAGCAAAATGAATAATTCCTTCTTCAATTTGAGCTGGACACATCGGATTAATACAACGAAGTGCTACTTCATCTTGCAAGTGAACTAAAGTTTCTCCACATGAAGGACAAACATTTGGAATCTCATACGGCTTACTATCTTTAGGTCTTTTGCTTAAAACAACACTAGAAATTTCTGGAATAATATCTCCAGCTTTATGCAATTTAACTGTATCGCCAATTCTTACGCCCTTTTCTCTTAGGTAGTCTGGATTATGTAAAGACGCACGAGAGACAATAGTTCCAGCAAGTTTAACTGGATCCATTACTGCAGTAGGTGTTACTACTCCAGTTCGGCCAACTGTCCATTCAATATTTCTAACTACAGTCTCTTGCTCTTCTGGTGGAAACTTATAGGCAATTTCCCAGCGAGGTACTTTTACAGTATTACCCAGTTCATTTTGTAAACTTAAGTCGTCAACTTTTAAAACAATACCATCAATTCCATAACTTAAATCATTACGTTTAGCGGTATATTCATCAATAAACTTAAATACTTCGTCCATTGATTCAAAACGTCGTCCAGACTGATTAGTATGAAATCCTAATCGATTCATTTCATCAATCGCTTGATGTTGACTTGTAATATTTCTTGGTGGATTAACCCAAGTATAAATAAAAGTACTTAAATTTCTTTTTTTAGTAATTCGAGCATCTAATTGTCTTAAAGAACCAGCAGCAGCATTTCGAGGATTAGCAAAAACCTGCTCTCCTTTTTCATCACGTTCTGCATTTAAGGTTGCAAATGCTTCTTTCTCCATGTAGCATTCACCACGAACCTCAGTTGTTAAAGGTTCAGGTAATGTTTGAGGAATATCTTTAATAAATTTGGCATTAGCTGTTACATCTTCACCAACACGGCCATTTCCTCTTGTAGAAGCACGTGTTAATTTTCCATCAGTATATTCTAAGGATAAAGATAATCCATCAATTTTTAATTCCACATTATAAGCTACTGGGTGACCAACTAATTTCGTAATTCTTTCGTCAAATTCTTTAAGCTCATCTTTTGAGAAAACATCCCCCATTGAAAGCATCGGAACGGGGTGTTCAACTTTAGAAAGATCGCTTTTAATCTCTCCACCAACTCGTTGGGTAATTGAATCAGCAGTTACTAAGTCAGGAAATTTCTGCTCTAATTCTACTAATTCCTGATAGGTCTTATCATATACTGCATCTTCAACTACCGGAGCATCTTTTGCATAATAATCATCTGCCCATTTATCGAGCTTTTTTCTTAATTCATCGACTTTCTGAGAAGCCTCACTATGAGTTAAAACTGCCATTATATTAGCCCCTCTCTAAATCAAACTGTTCTATTTCATTATATCTTTTTAATTGGTGCAAAGGCAGCTAAAAGGCGTTTCACTCCTTGGCTAGCAAAGGCAATATCTAATTCCATATCTTCGCCAGTACCGTTAACTTTAACTACAACACCTTTTCCCCATGCCTTATGGGAAACTTGGTCACCGACATTCCAGGACTTTTTCTCAGCTCCAACTGCACCAGTTGCTTTCTTAGCCTCCTCAATTGTAATCTTTGGAGGGTAAACATGAGAATTAGCTTGTTCCTTTCTATTAATAGCAAAAGGAACAGACATGACAGAATTAGATGGCATTGGGTTAACAAATTCTAAATCCTTATCTTCAATCTCATCAATAAATCGTGATGGTTGATTACGTTGCGGACGGCCATACATCATTCTAGAAAAAGCATTGGTTATGTAGAGTTTTTTTTCAGCTCGTGTAATTCCTACATAGGCTAGTCGACGTTCTTCTTCAAGTTCACTTGGATCTTCTGCTGCTCTTGAAAGTGGGAAGAGTCCCTCTTCCATTCCAACCAAGAAGACCACTGGAAACTCTAGTCCCTTAGCAGCATGAAGAGTCATCAATGCAACTTGGTTATCTTGATTTTCTAAATCATCTTGATCACTTAATAATGAGATCTCTGAAAGAAAATCACCTAAAGCTGTTGAATCTTCATCTTCGGGCTCATAATTATCATCAAAACGCTTAGTAACAGTCAGAAATTCATTTAAGTTTTCTAATCTAGTATCTGCTTCAATTGTGTGTTCATTTTCTAAAGCTTCTTTATAGCCGAAATCCGCTAATATTTTTTCCGTTAACCCTGTTACACCATGCGTCTTACTATATTCGATTGCATCTTTTAAGGCCGTTCCAAAAGTAGCTAAGGTTCTAGCTGGGCGACCCGTAATTGGTGCTAAGCTCAAATTCTTAAAAGTCTCTTCTACTGTAAAGTCATTATCATTAGCAAAACCGTTAAACTTAGCCATCGTAGTTGGACCCAAACCACGTTTTGGTACATTAATAATTCGATTAAAACTCATTGAATCCGCAGGATTTGCGACAACTTTTAAATAAGCCAAAATATCTTTAATTTCTTTTCGATCGTAGAACTTATGTCCTCCAACAATCCGATACGGAATATTAGCTTTAACTAGGGCTTCTTCGACATTACGTGATTGAGCATTTGTCCGATAAAGAACGGCAAAATCTTTGTAGTCTCTTTGATGTTCTTTTATTTCTTCTTTAATCTTTGAAATGATAAACAGTGCTTCATCATTTCCACTTTGAGCACGGTAATAATCGATTTTATCGCCAGCACCTTTATCAGTCCAAAGTTTCTTAGGTTTACGTTTCAGATTATTTTTAATTACTGAGTTAGCTGCATCAAGAATATGGCCAGTAGAGCGGTAATTTTGCTCCAATTTAATAGTAGTAACTTCATCATCCTGATAGTCATGTTCAAAATTAAGAATATTTTCCATGTTAGCTCCGCGCCAACCATAGATAGACTGATCTGCATCCCCAACAACACAAATATTTTTATATTGAGCAGCTAGCGCAACACAAAGTTGATACTGTGCTTCATTTGTATCCTGGTACTCATCCACTAAAATATAGCGGAATTTATTTTGATAATAATGCAAAGTTTCTTGGTCCTTCTTAAATAAGACTAGAGTTTGCATAATTAAATCATCAAAATCCATAATTTGATCACGCTTTAAGCGATGTTGATATTCGCTATATACTTGCGCTGTTACTTTTTCAAACGGACTAGCTGCTTGATCCTTAAAGTCTTTTGGAGTAAGTAAGTCATTTTTTCCATTCGAAATAGCACCTAAAATTGCTTTTGGATCATACATTTTAGGATTAATATTAAGATCCTTTTCAATTCGTTTAATTAGTGTCAATTGTTCTGCAGAATCAGCAATTGAAAAATTATTGGAGTAGCCAATTTTTTCTGCATCACGACGTAAAATACGGACACATAACGCATGAAAAGTTGACATCCAAACACTGTCAGCTGCTGGTCCTAATAACTTTTGGACACGTTCTTTCATTTCAGTTGCAGCCTTATTAGTAAAAGTAATGGCTAAAACATTCCATGGCGCAACGCCCTTTTCTTCAATTAAATAGGCAATTCGACGTGTTAAAACTGATGTTTTTCCACTACCAGCTCCGGCAACTACTAAAAGCGGACCTTCAGTACACTGCACGGCTTTTTTTTGCTGAGGATTTAATCCTGCAAGAATTGTTTCTTCGCTCATTACTTCTTCCTTTTCTGTTAACTCAAACGCTAAAATAGACTTGTCTATTATAACAAAAAACGACAATAGCATTTACTTAACTATTGTCGTTTTTAATTTAATCATATTGTGTTAAATTGAATTCTTTAATTATATCAATTAATTTTTTTGCATAACCTGGATCTGTCGCATATCCATCTGTTTCTAATGCTTGTGCTTGAGTGGCATAATCTTTGGCAGCTAAAACATGCTGATATTGTTTTCTATTCCAAGTAGTTCCATTCACAAATAGTCGTGTATGTGCCTCGATTGATTCTTCATAAGTATCGTAAACTCGAAAACGCCCCGTAACGGTTTCCCAATGATCATTAACAAATTCAGAGGTCGTTAACTCGCGACTTGTATTAGGATCCGTTCCCTTAACACCAAATAAATTATTGTATTTTCTAGAAAGCTCACTCTGACCAAAATTGCTTTCTAGACAGGCTTGCGCGATGGTAACGCTTGGAAAGAGACCATAAGGCTTATCAGCCCTTTGAGCAATTGGAGCCACTACTTTAATAAACTTTTCTTTACTTTGAAGAGACTGTTCTTTTTCTAGTTGTGCCTGACGTAATCGTTCATTATTCACAGTTTGCTGACGCCAGTACAAAAAGCCTGATAAAATTATTACCAAAGTAAAACAAATCGCAAATGCTCTTGCAATTATATACTGAATATTTTTTTGACGGCGTCTACGCGACATTTTAACTCATCTTCCTTTTCATCACTTGCTTCAAAGGCATCGCAATTGCCGGCGTAAGAACAGCAGTAAAGATTGCTTCTACAATACCATTAATGCCTAAAACGCTAATTAAAATAGCAATTAAAGGAGCTGAATTTTGAGTTTGACCTAATGAATGAAGTAAAACAGAGGGATCGTTCATGTACCAAAGGCTAGTAATACCAACCACAAGTAGCGTATTAGTCAAAGAAGTACATAATCCCGTGATTGTATAAACAACAGTCTTTTGGAATTTTGAATCGTCCTTTGCAGCTTGTCCAATCATTCCTGCAATAAAACCCGCAGCTGTCCGAGGAACTAAAGCAATAAGAATGTTTCGGAATAAAAGCATGCTGACAATGTCACCGGGCTGTGTATATGCAACAAACATGCTCAATAAGCCCCAAAACAAACCAATCGACGTTCCAAATCCTGGTCCCATTAAACATCCAGCCAACGCAACTGTTAACGGAATAGTTGTAATTGAAGGCAAGCCCGGCAAAATACGGATGTAGCCAATATAAGGGACAAAGGTCTGAACTAAAATAATTGCAACAAAAATAGCACTGATGGCAATTCTAAAAGTCTTCTTATTAATCATAGTCTTTCCTACTTTATTAACTTATAACTTTAACAAAAAAGGAAGCCGCATTTGCGACTTCCTTTTCTTAGTGGTGCGGGCGAGAAGACTCGAACTTCCACGATCTAAAAGCGATCACAAGATCCTTAGTCTTGCGCGTCTG
>OBLI01002354.1_pt1 | contig 16283 bp, 13 predicted proteins | sample 1519701 | NCBI WGS metagenome assembly OBLI01 (sample SAMEA3663005, study PRJEB22513) | pig gut metagenome | biome: pig gut; feature: pig-associated habitat; material: faeces | place: France | collected 2012 | reverse complement strand
GACAAATAAATAATATAGATGTATAATCTCTTTATAAAACGAGGAACAAGAGGAGTAGTATATACTAATTATTAGAGATGAAAAGTCACTGGGTGAAAGCTTTTCTTAAGATAGATATGTGAAGGTAGCTTGGGAGTTAACTTGTGAAATAAAGTAGTAAGTTACGTATATATGCGTTAAATATATAGAGTATAAAATGAGGTGGTACCACGATATGTTCGTCCTTTGGTATTACCTTTTTATTTTGGAGGAAAAAGAAATGAATGAGATGAATGAAAACTTTGATGAATTTGATAAGTATGTTATGGGGTTTGATTTTAATGAAGATATGATAGCTTATAAATATAATCATTCTTATAGAGTGATGCATCAATGCGATGAAATATCATATACATTAAATTTAGATGAAGAAGATAACTATTTAACTTGTTTAATTGGTTTACTTCATGATATAGGTAGATTTGAACAATGGACTAAGTATAAATCATTTGATGATTTAAAAACTATAGATCATGGTGATTTAGGAGAAAAATTGTTATTTAAGAATAATTTAATTAAAAATTATAAATTAGATGAAGAAAAATATAATATTGTATCTAAAGCTATAAAATATCATAATAAATATGTTTTACCTGATGATTTAACTGTTCGTGAAAAGTTGCATGCTAAAATAATTAGAGATGCTGATAAATTAGATATATTATATGCTTTTAGTAGTCCTAGATTATTAGAACTTAAAGAAGATGATTCAGAGATTAGTGAAGATGTTAAAAAAGAATTCTTTTTACATGAACCAGTTAAACGAGTCAATGTTAAAACTGTTAATGATAGAATAATAGTTTTATTATCATTTGCTTTTGATTTATACTATAACTATAGTCGTGGATTAATACTTGATAAAGGATATTATGATAAAATATTTGAACATATAAAGGATAAAGAAAAATTTAAACCTTATTTTGATGAGGTAGAACATTATTTAAAGGAGAGTGAAATAGATGCTTGATAAAAAATATAATCATAAAGAAGTAGAAAATGGAAAGTATCAAATGTGGCTTAAAAATCATTGCTTTGATGCTGGAGATAAAAGTAAAGATGCTTTTACTATAGTAATACCACCACCAAATGTAACAGGAAATTTACATTTGGGACATGCATTAAATGGTAGTATTCAAGATGTTATTATTAGATATAAAAAAATGAAAGGTTTTGATACTTTGTGGCTTCCTGGAATGGATCATGCAGCTATCGCAACTGAAGCTAAAGTTGTTAATAGACTAAAAACAGAAGGTATAAATAAATATGAATTAGGACGTGAGGATTTCTTAAAAGAATGCTGGAAATGGACTGATGAACATAGAAGTAATATTCATAAGCAATGGGAAACTTTAGGACTTAGTGTTGATTATAGACGCGAGAGATTTACTCTAGATGAAGGTCTTAATGATGCAGTTAATGAGGTGTTTATTAGACTTTATAATGAAGGGCTTATATATCGTGGTGAAAAAATTATAAATTGGGATCCAGTAGCTAAAACAGCTCTTTCAAATGAAGAAGTTATTTATAAAGATGATCCAGGTGCTTTTTATCATATAAAATATTTTATTGAAGGAACTGATAAATATTTAGATGTAGCTACTACAAGACCTGAAACATTATTTGGTGATACAGCTGTTGCTGTTAATCCAGAAGATAAAAGATATAAAGATCTAATTGGTAAAAATGTTATACTTCCAATTGTAAATAAGTTAATACCAATCATAGGAGATGAACATGCTGATCCAGAGTTTGGAACAGGTTGTGTTAAAATTACACCTGCTCATGATCCTAACGATTTTGAAGTAGGTGAAAGACATAATTTAGAAAGAATTCTAATTATGAATGAAGATGCTACAATGAATGAAAAAACTGGTAAATATAATGGTATGTCTCGTGAAGAATGTAGGGAAGAATTACTTAAAGACTTAAAAAATCAAGATTTACTTATTAGTATAGAAAAAATGACACATAGTGTAGGACATTCTGAAAGAACTGATGCTGTGGTTGAACCTTATTTGTCTAAACAATGGTTCGTTGATATGAGTGGCATGAGTAAAGATTTATTAGATGCTCAAAAAGGTGGAGACAATAAGATTAATTTTATACCAAAGAGATTTGAAAAAGTATTAAACCATTGGATGGAAGATTGTCATGACTGGTGTATTAGTCGTCAATTGTGGTGGGGACATAGAATTCCTGCTTGGTATAAAGGTGAAGAAGTTAAAGTACAAAAAGAATGTCCAGGAGAAGGATGGATACAAGATGAAGATGTATTAGATACGTGGTTTAGTAGTGCATTATGGCCATTTAGTACACTTGGTTGGCCAAATAAAACTGAAGATTTAGAAAGATATTTTCCGACAGATGTATTAGTAACTGCATACGATATTATATTTTTTTGGGTAGCACGTATGGCATTTTCATCACTTAAACAAATGAATAGTCGTCCATTTAAAGATTGTATTATTCATGGACTTATTCGTGATAAACAAGGTAGAAAAATGTCTAAGTCACTAGGTAATGGAATAGATCCTATGGATATGATAGATGAATATGGATGTGATGCATTACGTTTTTATTTAACAACTACTTCAGCTATGGGAATGGATATAAGATTCGATACTGATAAAGTTGCGAGTACATGGAATTTCATAAATAAACTATGGAATGCTAGTAGATTTGTACTTATGAAATTAGAAGGTTTCAATAAAGAAGATTATACACTTAAGAATTTAAATAATGAAGATAAATGGATACTTACTAAACTTAATGAAACTATTAAAAAAGTAACTAAATCTATGGATAAATATGAATTTAATAATGCTGGAAGTGAACTTTATTCATTTATATGGGATGACTTCTGTGATAAATATATAGAAATGTCTAAATTTAGTGAAAGTAACGAAACTAAAAGCACACTATTATATACAATAACAGCTATAGTTAAAATGATGCATCCATTTATGCCATTTGTTACTGAAGAAATATATAGCAATTTTGAAATTAAAGATAATGATATTTTACTTATGACTGAATATCCTATTTATGATAAAAAACTAATATTTAAGAGTGAAACAAAAGAAATAGATGAAATGCTTGAATATGTAACTCTATTTAGAAATAAAAAAACTGAAAGTAAAATATCAAATGAATTCGAAGTAATCGATTATAATAATAATGAATTATTAAATAAGATGCTTAAGTTAAATGATAAATTAGTTAGTAAAAGTAAGTATAATGATAAATTAACTATAGAACTTTATAATTATAAGTTTGATTTATTCTTTGATAATTCAAAAAATAGTCTTGAAGAAGAATTAAAAAGAAAAGAAGAAATAGAAAAATTAGAGTCATCTATTGCTCATCGTAAGAAATTGTTATCTAATGAAAACTATGTAAATAAGGCTCCAGAAGCAATTGTTAATAAAGAGAGAGAAGATTTAGAAAAAGAAGAAAAAAGACTTGAAATTCTAAAAAAGAATTAGTCTTTTTTATTTTATATTTTAATGATATAATTATGATAGGTGAAAGCATGAAAAATAAAAAAGGTTTTACATTAGTTGAGTTACTTGCGGTAATAGCAATATTAGCAATATTAGTAATTATTGCACTTCCTAATGTATTAAATATGTATAAAAAGGCACAAAAAGAAATGTTTTTGACTGAAGCTAAGAAGGTATATAGTGAAGCAGAAAAAAAGTATTTATTAAATTCGATAAGTGGAAAAACTGCTAAAGTAATTAATTCTGAAAATAGTAGTAAACTTGATATGACAGGAAAGAAACTTCAATATTGTATTATTTTGAATAATAGTGGTAAAGTATCAGATATGAAAGTATCTAATGGGAAATGGATTGCTAGTTTAGGTGGAAATGAAAAATTAGAAGATTTAACAATAGATGATTTAGAAGAAGGAAACTTAGATGATTATGAATGTGGTGAGCCAGCAACTAGTGAATCATGTTTTACTTATAAGATTGATGAAGAATCTTATGTAACAACTATGGTTACAATTGAAAATATTAATAAATGTAAAACATATTTGTCATCTAAATATGCTGATGCACCTGAAAATGCTATTACTTCTGCATGTAATGGTGAAAGATACGAGGATGAAGGTGTTTTAATATATTATTTCGTTATTTTTGGAGTAATTCCATCAAGTGATTACAGTACTGCTGGATTAAGTGTTAAAAAGGAGGTAATAGAAAAAGTGGAGGTATCCGATGTAACAAAATGCAAGAATTACTTGTCTCAAATATCTTCAGGACAAATTACTGAAGAAGATTTAAAGATAATTTGTGAAACAAATGGTTCAGTAAACGGTGATACATTAAGTGATGCTGTTATAAAAGGATTTATAACTAATCTTGAATATTCTAAAGCAGGTTTGAATGTAGTTTCTAGACCATCAGATGCTTTTGTTATTATAACAGGATATGATACTAATTGTGGTACTGATGTTATAATACCATCTAAAATAAATGGTTATAAAGTTACTACTATAGATAACTATGCGTTTGAATCTTGTTCAGGTATGGACAGCATGATTATACCTAACAATGAATATAGATTATTAAATAATGAATTTAAAAATGATTATTCAATTATAAAAGTTAATGCTGGTGATTGTCTTAATAAACAATTAACATCAGTGGTATTACCTAATTCTCTTGTAAGTATTGGAAAGCGTGCGTTTTCACATAACAGCCTTAAGAGTATTAATATACCTAGTAATGTAAGATATATTAATGAGAGAGCATTTAGTTATAATGATATTACATCTGTAACCTATGAAGGTAGTAAATCTAATATAGAATTTGGTGATTGTCCGTTTGTTGGAAATTATAATTACGACAAAAAATATGAATTTTGTAAACCAAGCTAAAAAAATATGATATCATTAAATAGTGTATTATTTACTTATACATATTTTTTATACTATTTTTCTGTAATAATTTAAAACAAACATATGAAACTTAAATATTAAGTTTCTTTTTTATGACTTATATTGTATAATTATGGTGGTGAAGTTTATGGATAATCCTATAGAATTTAAAAGTGCTAAAGAATTATATGATAGAGTTTTACCTGCATTGTATTCTAAAGTTAAAGAAGTAAGAAATTTGGGTTTTAAATACATTACAGAAAAAGATATATGGAATTACTTAGTGAACAATACATGGAAAACTAAAAGAAATTTACAACTTCACGATCTTATTAGTGATATTTTATATGCTGATAATTATAAACTTAATGATTATGTTATGGATAAGATGAAAAAGTTAAAAACAAGAAATGATAATGTTGATGAGGAGATGCTTTAATGAAAAAAATAATTAAGCCAATAAGTATATTGGTATTGTTAGTAGTTGGATGTTTATTACTTATAAATCCAACACTTAAATCTATTCATTATGGAATAGATTTACAAGGTGGATTTGAAATTCTTTATAATATTGAACCACTTAATAAAGATGATAAATTAACTGATGATGATTTGGATAAAACATATAAAGCTATAGTTAATAGAATAGATAGTCTTGGTGTGTCTGAACCAGTTATAAGTTTTGAAGGAGATAATTTAATTAGAATACAACTTCCTGGTGTATCTAGTGAAGAAGAAGCAAGACAAAGAATAAGTACTACTGCAGTACTTTCATTTAGAGATGTAAATGATAATTTACTTATGACTAGTGATATTTTAGGCCATAATGGTGCTTCATTAAGTCAAAATAGTCAAACTTTTCAATATCAAGTTAAATTAGATATCAAAGATACAGCAAAATTTTATGATGTAACTAATGCTTTATCTAAGAGAAGTAATGGTGAAAATTTAATTGTTACATGGCTTGATTTTACTGAAGGGCTAGATTCATATAATAATGAAAAAGAAACATGTGGCAAAAATTCAACTATGAAGTGTATTAGTGCTGCTTTTGTTAATGAAGGACTTAATAGTAATGAAGTTGTAATTGAAGGAAACTTTACTAAAGAAGAGGCACAATCACTTGTTGATTTAATTAATAGTGGTAGTCTTCCAACTAAATTAACTGAAGAAGCTACTCCTAAGAGTGTTTCACCTTCATTTGGTAGTGAGACTATTACTAAAACTGGTATAGCAGGTCTTATTACTTTTGCAATCGTTTCATTAATTTTAATATTTAAATATAGATTTAGTGGATTTATTGGAAGTATATGTTTACTTGTTTATTCTGTACTTGTGTTTTTAATATTTAACTCAGTTGGTGGAGTTCTTACATTAACTGGTATAGCAGCATTAGTACTTGGTATTGGTATGGCAGTAGACTCAATAATAATATCAAATGATAGAATTAAAGATGAACTTAGAAAAGGAAATAAGTTAGTTACTGCATATAAAGAAGCAAATAAGAGTAGTTTAGTTGCTATAATAGATGCGAATATTACAACATTAATAGCTGGAATAGTTCTTTATTTATTTGGAGAATCTAGTGTTAAAGGTTTTGCTACTATGTTAATAATTACTATTTTTATAACAGTATTTACAACAGTTATTCTATATCGTGTGTTACAAGGAATGTTTGTAAATAGTAAATATTTTAATGGTAAAGAAAAAATGTTTGTAGGTAAAATTAGTAAAGTACATAATTTTAATTTTGTTAAATTTGCTAGAAAACCTATTATTACTGCAATAGCTATAATCGCTATAGGAATTGCTTTTTTCCTAGTACGAGGATTTAACTTTGGAGTTGATTTTACTGGAGGAACTAATATTAACTTATCGTCTAATAGTGAACTTGATTTTAATAAATTAACTACAATGTTAGAAGAATATGATGTTAGAGGGTATGATTATTATGTCGGCGGAAAAACTGAGGGATATATTAAGCTAAATGATATTCTTAATGATGAAGACACAATTAAAGTAAAAAAAGAACTAAAGGATCTTGGAATAGAGACATCTATGAGTGAAATTAGTACTCTTGTTACTAATAATTTGACTAAAAATGCTATAAAATCATTAATATATTCATTAATAGCAATGATTATTTATGTGGCTATACGTTTTAATTTTAATTATGCTATAAGTGGAATATTAATCTTAACTCATGATGTGTTAATTATACTTGCTGTATTTGCTATATTTAACATACCAGTAGATTTTATTATAGTAGCATCATTACTTACAATAATTGGATACTCAATTAATGATACTATTGTTGTATTTGATAGGATTAGAGAAAATAGAAAGAAAATGTTTAGAAATAAAAAAATACTAACTGATGAGGAATTGAATACTCTTGTTAATAATTCATCTAATGAAACTATTTCTCGTAATGTATGGACTAGTATCACTACTATTAGTGCTGTAGTTGTATTATTATGTGTTGGTCTTAATGATATATATACGTTTAATGTTTCAATACTAATAGGATTAGTGGCAGGAAGTATATCATCATTATTAATTGGACCTAGGGTATGGATGGCACTAGAAAAAAGGAGTCAAAATATACCTGATGATGATGAAGATGAAGTAGAAGAATTAAAAATAAAGGGTATTAATATATAAAAGGGAAGTGAATACCATAAAAAATTATACTTATGAAGATTTAGTTGATGTTTTAAAAACTTATATGGCTCCAGAATATATAGAGTTTATAAATAAGTATTATGAACAAGCTAAGAATATTTATGCTGGAATGAAAAGAGAAACAGGGGAAGATTACATATATCACCCAATCAATGTTGCTTACATTCTTGCAGATCTTAAAATGGATCCAGTAACTATTGCATGTGCGTTAATTCATGAAGCAATAACACTTGGTAAAATGACTTATGAAGAAGTAGAAGAAATGTTTGGTACAGAAAGTGCTAATATAGTAAATTCTATTACTAAGATAAGTAATCTTAAACAAACATTTAAGATTAATAATCCAGAAAAATATAGAAGAATAATAGTAGGGCTTTCTGAAAATCCAGCAACTTTATTTATTAAGTTTGCTGATAGACTTCATAATCTTAGGACGCTTAGAGTTCATGATAAAGAACATCAAAAATATATAATTGATGAAACTCAAAATATATATATACCAATAGCACATAGACTTGGTATGAAAAAAATGAAGAGTGAGATGGAAGATTTGTGTCTTCAATATAGTGAGACTGAACAATATAATAAAGTACTTGATAGAATAAATGCTGATAAAGAAGAATTAGAAAAAAGTCTTGCAAAAATGAAATATGAAATAATGCAAGTTTTAGATCATCATAATATTAAATATGAAATATTAAGTCGTGTTAAGAGTGTTCGTGGTATATATAATAAACTTAAAAATGGTAAAAGATGGGAAGATATATATGATTTATTAGGACTTAGAGTTTTAGTAAATACAGTAGAAGATTGTTATAGAGTTATAGGTCTTGTGCAAAGTAAATATCAGCCAGTACCAAATAGGTTTAAAGATTATATTGCTAATCCTAAGCCAAATTTATATCAAAGTTTACATACTGCAGTTTATGGTGAAGATAAAAGAATTTATGAAGTACAAGTTCGTACTTATGAAATGGATGAGATAGCTGAAAAAGGTGTTGCTTCTCACTGGAGTTATAAAGAAAAAATAGATGGAAGTGTTAAAAATAATTTAGATCGTATATTAGAACAATTTCGTGTACTTGTAGAAGTAAATGATATAGAACAAAATATGGAATTTTTCGGAAATATAAAAGAAGAACTTAAGAGAAATGAAATATATGTATATACTCCTAAAGGGGATATTATTGAGTTGCCTGCTGGAGCTACACCAATAGATTTTGCGTATAAGATACATAGTGAAGTTGGAAATACAACGACTGGCGCTTTAGTTAATTCTAAAATGGTAAAACTTGATCATGAACTTAAAGATGGTGATATGGTTGAACTTATTACTCAAAAAGGACATGCTCCATCTAAAGGATGGTTAAAGATAGTTAAAACTGAAGCAGCTAAATCAAGAATTAAATCATATTTTTATAAAAAAGAAAGAGAAAAGTATATAGCTCTTGGACATGAAATGTTATCAAATGAATGTAAGAAGAAAAATGTTGATATTAATGATATTATAACTGATGAGAATATAGAAAAACTTAATAATAGTCTTGGTACTAAAGATTTAGATGATATATATTTTTCAATAGCTACACTTAAATATTTACCATCTTCTATACTTAATCGACTTGAAGTACATGAACCTAAGAAGAAAGTTCTTACTTTAAATAGAAAAGATATTAAGGGTGGAAATGGAATATTAATTGCTGGTTCTAACGATATATTATGTAGTCTTGCTACATGTTGTAATCCGGTTTATGGAGAAGATATAGTTGGTTATATTACGCGTGGATATGGAGTTAAAATTCATTCTAAAAATTGTCCTAATATAGATTTAAATAGTGAAAGAATAATAGATGCTGAATGGGAAAGTAGTAATGAAAATAGATATACTGCTAAATTAAAAGTATATATTGATGATGTGTCAGATATTCTACTTAAAATAATTACACTTTCTACTAAAGATTCTATAATAGTTGATTCAATTAACTTGATAAATAGAAATAAAGAATTATTCTACGATATAAGTTGTAGAGTTAAAAATATAAATGATTTACACTTGTTTATTGATGAAGTAAAGACTATAAATAGTGTAGTTAAGGTTGAAAGGGTATTTATATGAGAGTAGTACTTCAAAGAAGCAAAGCAAGTAAAGTAACAATAGATGGTAAAGTTCATGGAAAAATTGATAAAGGTTATGTTGCATTAATTGGTTTCACAGATGGTGATAATACTGAAATAGTTGATAAAATGATTAAAAAGATAGTTAATTTAAGGGTATTTGAAGATGAAAATGGAAAGATGAATCTTAGTATTCTTGATACTAATGGAAGTGTTCTTAGTATTAGCCAGTTTACTCTATATGCTGATTGTAAAAAGGGAAATAGACCTAGTTTTATAAATGCTATGAATCCAGAAAATGCGTCTAAATTATATGATATTTTTAACCAAAGACTTGGTGAAATATTGCATGTAGAAACTGGAATATTTGGGACTGATATGAAAGTAGAAATATATAATGATGGACCTGTTACTATAATACTTGATAGTAATGAATTATTTAATAAATAGGTAACTTTGTGTTACTTATTTTTTATTGTATTTATAATTTTAAAATGTTATATTTTTTTTATAGGATAGGTGAGATATGAAAACGAATACTAAAACAATTTTATTATTTATTATGAGCTTTGCTCTTATAGGATTTATTAGTTTTACTTATGCATACTTTAGTAGTGATATAGTAAATAATAATGTAAAAGATCAAGTAGTAGAAACTGGTACTTTAAGTCTTAGATATGTAGATGGACCAGAGATAAACATGCAAAATATTAAACCAGGTAGTACTATTACTAAGACTGTTTATGGTGCTAATACTGGTACATTAGATGCAAAATATAATCTAGTATGGCAAGAATTAGTAAATGAAATAATTAGTGATGAAATGGTTATTGAAGCAGAATGTACTAGAATGGATGCTACAACTGAAAGTGAAAGTGGTAGTTGTAATAGTATAGCAACAAAACCAATAAAAGATGAAAATATTAAAAAGAATATTACTATTGAACCAAGTATAGTTCATAAATATGATATAACAATAACATTTAAAGAAACAAATGAAGCACAAAATTATAATCAAGGTAAAAAGTTTAGTGGAGTTTTAGGAGTTACTGAATTTAAGTTACCAGAACCAATATATTGTACATTTGATGGAGAAATGGTACAGGGGGCAGAGTATGTAAATGGACAATATACTTATAGATATATGCAAGAAGGTGCATATTCATCGAGTGATCTATCATGGACAAATATTGAAGAAGATGGTTGGGGAGTACAACTTACAGATAAAACTTCAACTGAACCTGTAACAAGTAAATTATGTACACATATAAATAATAAGCCAGTTACATCAATGCGTAATATGTTTGATAACAGTGCAGCTACAACCTTAGATTTAAGCAGCTTTGATACAAGTAATGTAACAAATATGAGAAGTATGTTTAGTGATAGTAATGTTCAAACTTTAGATTTAAGTAACTTTAATACAAGTAAAGTAACTGATATGGGTCTTATGTTTTATAGAAGTGCAGCTACAACATTAGACTTAAGTAGTTTTGATACAAGTAATGTAACTAGTATGTTTGAAATGTTCGAGAATAGTGCCGCCACAACTCTTGACTTAAGTAGTTTTGATACAAATAATGTAACAAATATGATAGGTATGTTTAGAAATAGTAATGTTCTAAAAACTATATATGCAGGTGATAATTTTAACACGAATGCTGTTACATCATCATCTAATATGTTTTATAATACAACTAACTTAGTAGGTGGTGCAGGTACTAAATATAATGCTAGCCATATTGATAAAACATATGCTCGTATAGATGGTGGAACTAGTTTACCTGGATACTTTACATTAAAGAATAATTAATAAAAGACATATACTTTTTGGTATATGTCCTTTTTATTTCTTTTTTAATTTTTTAGTTTCTTTTGGTTCTTCTATTTTCGTTTGTTCTGGTGGTAGAGCTACTACTTCTTTTTGTTTTATACCAGTACTAAATATCATTGATACAGCTAATAAAATAGAAGTTACTTCTTTTGTTCTCTTATTCATATTGTTCTCCTTGAATTAATAATACATTTTAATCTATTAATTGTCAAATTTGTTTGCGTTTTTGTGTAAATGTATTATAATAAATTGTATGGAAAGAAAAGATGTAAAACTTGAAGATGTTAGCCCTATGATGAGGGAATACCTTAAGACTAAGAGTGAGTATGAAGGTATAATTTTATTTTATAGATTAGGTGATTTCTATGAAATGTTTTTTGATGATGCTATAACTGCTAGTCATGAATTAGAACTTACTTTAACTGGTAAACAATGTGGACTAAGTGAAAGAGTTCCAATGTGTGGTGTACCACATCATGCTTTAAATGTTTATTTAGAAAAATTAATAGAAAAAGGTTATAAAGTTGCTATATGTGAACAAATGGAAGATCCTAAGACTGCAAAAGGTATTGTTAAAAGAGAAGTTATACAAATAGTAAGTGCAGGTACTTTAACAAGTACTGAAATAGTAAATGAAAAAGACTTTAATTATATTGCTAGTGTGACAGATTATAATTATATATATGCACTTAGTTATGCTGATTTACTTAGTGGTAAAGTATATACAACATTTATAGAAAAAATCCAAGATAAGATAATAAGTCATATAGTAAATTTAAATATTAAAGAAGTAGTTGTTCATGATAATTTTGATGTTGACTTAATACATAAACTTAAAACAAATTATAATATATTTATTTCTTACTATAATGATGAAAGTATATATAAAAAAGATATTTTTGGAAGAGTAACTGATTCTAAATTAATTAATAATACATCATTACTTTTAAATTATTTAACAAATTCTTTAAAGCAAGATTTAAGTCATATACAAGAAGTTGAAGTAATAGATAGTGGATTATTCTTAGAACTTGATAAAGAATGTATTAAGAATTTAGAATTAGTTGAAACTATTAGAAATAAAGATAGACAAAATAGTTTACTTGGATTTATGGATAAAACTAAAACTGCGATGGGTAGTAGACTTTTAAAAAGTTATTTAATAAGTCCTAGTATTAATAAATATGAAATTTTGAGAAGGCAAAATCTTACTGAAAAACTGATAAATGAATTTTTACTTAAGAGTGAATTAAAGTCATACTTATATGAAATATATGATTTGGAAAGACTTACTGGTAAAGTAGTATGTTCTAATTTGAATGCTCGTGATTTATTACAATTAAAAACTAGTATTAAAGTAATTCCTGATATAAATAATATTCTTAAATCTTTAGGAGAGAGAGAATTAGAAACTTTTGATGAACTTTATAATTTACTTGAAAGTTCTATTAAGGAGGATGTACCACTTACTATTAAAGAGGGAAATATTATTAAAGATGGATTTAATAGTGAAATAGATGAACTTCGTAGTATTAAAAGTGGTGGTAAGGACTTTATATCTAAGTTTGAGATGGAAGAAAAAGAAAGAACTGGTATAAAGGGACTTAGGATTGGATTTAATAAAGTCTTTGGTTATTATATAGAGGTACCTAAAGGACAAGTTAGTCAGGTTAAACCTGAATTTCAGTATGATAGGAAACAAACTATATCTAATTGTGAACGTTATATAACTCCACTATTAAAAGAAAAAGAAAATTTAATTCTTAACGCTGAAGAGAGACTTAATAATTTAGAATATGATGTATTTTGCAATATTAAAGAAGAAGTTAAAAAATATATTAGTAGTCTTCAAAAAGTATCTAATTATATTGCTTATTATGATGTTATTCAGTCTTTTGCGACAGTAGCAGAAGAATCTAACTTTGTAAAACCAACTATTAATGAAGAAGGTATTGTAGAAATAATTGGTGGACGTCATCCAGTTGTTGAAAGTGTTATAGATGGTGAGTACATTGATAATGATGTTATTCTTGATGGTAATACAAATATACTTATAATAACAGGTCCTAATATGAGTGGTAAAAGTACTTATATGAGAGAATTTGGTATTATTGCTATACTTAATCAAATTGGTTCATATGTTCCAGCTAGTAAATGTAATTTACCCATATTTGATAAGATATTTACTCGTATAGGTGCAAGTGATGATTTGGTAGGTGGAGAAAGTACTTTTATGGTTGAAATGAAAGAAAGTGCTTATGCTCTTTTGAATGCTACTAGTAATAGTTTAATATTATTTGATGAATTAGGTCGTGGTACTAGTACATATGATGGTATGAGTTTAGCTGGGGCAATAATAGATTACATTGCTACTAAAATTAAATGTAAAACATTATTTTCAACACATTATCATGAACTTACTGATATGGAAAATAAGCTTCCTGGAATACATAATGTACATGTTTCGATAGATGAAACAGATGGAGATATTACATTTCTTCATAAGGTGATGGATGGACCAGTTGATAAAAGTTATGGTATAAATGTTGCTAAACTTGCTAATTTACCAATAAGTGTTATTGATAAAGCAAATGAGTTATTAAGAGAATATGAAAACAATGATTCAAAACCTCATAAAAAAATAACTCAATTTCAACTTGATTTAGATACTAAAAGTGATGAATTAAGAGATTATATTAAAACAATAAATCCTTTGGAAGTTACTCCAATTGAAGCTTTAGTTATTTTAGATAAAATTAAAAAGAAAAGCGAGGAATAATTATGTTAGATAATGTTAATGCCACAATTATAGATGCAACTGTTAAAAGTTATATGTCTGATGAAAGTGTTACTATTGATGAAGCTATTAGTGATGCAAATGATCTTATAGATATTAAAACTACCGTTATGTTAAATATTTTTGAAGAAGCAAAAAAGATTGACAAATATAGAAAAGCAACGTTAAAAGATATGTATGCTAATAAGATTGTACTTACTCTTATTGGAAAAATAAATTCAATTTTGCCATTATCAAGTGATGGAATAAAAGATGAAAAAGAATATAATAGATTAGTAGAAATATTAAAAAGAGATATTGAAGAGTTAAAGAAGGATAAAAAAACTCTTAAAGAAATTAAAAATGCTATAAAAAGATTATTATATGCTGGAACTCTTCAATGTAATTCTAGAATTTCATTACTTTTAAAATTATTGAATGATAAAAGAATTTCTATGGTTGAATATTATAATCATGAACATACTATGGTAGAATGTTCTAGTTCTGGTATTACATATGTGTCTAATAAAGAAGTAATAAATGATATAGAAAGTTCAAATAGAGATATTATGAAATTAAAAAAATCATTAGGTTTGGAGGAAAAATAATATGGATTTTGGTGTTTCAAGTATAATATTAGAAAGTTCTAAAAATAAAAATAGAAGTGCTTTAAAAACCATGTATAAAGCAAAAAGAGAACTTGCAAAACTTAAATTTTCTTCAGTGTTTAGGTCTAATTTTAGGATGCAAAGAGATGTTTTATTAACTTTGGATTCTCTAGCTACTAAGAATTTGAAAGAATTAAAAAAGGATAGAACTAATTTGGATTATTTAGGTAATTTAATAAATTCTGATTCTCTAAGAGGTGATTACATATTTGATGAAAGCTTTCTTTCACTGATAGAAAGTATTGGTATTAAAGATAGTGAAATAGAGTCTAATTTTAATAAAAGATTTGAATCTACATTTTATATTTCTAGAGGTATTAGATATGTTAATCCTGAAGCAAGTAATGATGTGAGTGAAAAAATGGATAAAATGATAGATGACAAAATGAAATTAATTAGAAGTATAAAAACTAGAGCATAGACTTGAACGTCTATGTTTTAAATTGTATAATTAATTGGTAAAATAAATAGAAGAGGTGAATCATATGAAAAATAAAAAGGGATTTACGTTAATGGAATTATTAGCTGTTATTGCTATAATAGGTATTTTAATATTGATGGCAGTTCCTGCTGCTATAAATATATATAATAGTGGAATTCAAAAAGAAATGTTGGTTCAAGAGGGTGAAGTTAAAAATGCTGCTAATATATTTTTAACTGATTATTGTTTAGATCCAATTGATGGAGTTTCTTGTCCATCTACTATGGTTAATCAAAATTATATTTGTCTTAGTGATATACAAAAAGATGGAGTAAAATATATTGGTAAAGTTTTATATAAAAAACAAGTGTGTGATGGTGTAATTGTATATAGTGAAGGAGATACTTATGAAGATGGTAAACCATATTTATTTTGTGGTTATGAGAGAGATAAATTTGAGTATGCAACTGATATGAATTATTATGTTCTTAAGTATTCAAGTTGTTTTGTTAATAATCCAAAACCAACAAATGATTTAGATTAAGAACCTAGTGATATGGAAGAATAAAATATTTGATTCAATAACAGAATCTATTTCGATGCTTTAGTAGATAAAAATTATGTAATCGAGTATAAGAATAGTTTTCTATTCTTTTTTTATTGTTTGTGATAAAATAAAATTATGAAAAGTATTAAAGGACATAAAATATATTTATTTGTTTTTTTATTTATTTTATTAGAAGAAATTTTATTTTCTTTTCTAACGTATAAAAATATTGAAATTTATCACATATTATTTAGTTTGTTATATTCTTCAGTTATTTATTTTATATATTTATTTTTGTATAGTAAAAAAA
>OBLI01002353.1_pt1 | contig 16288 bp, 14 predicted proteins | sample 1519701 | NCBI WGS metagenome assembly OBLI01 (sample SAMEA3663005, study PRJEB22513) | pig gut metagenome | biome: pig gut; feature: pig-associated habitat; material: faeces | place: France | collected 2012 | reverse complement strand
GCAACCGCGTCAGCGCGATTTTTCACTTTTCACTCTTCACTCTTCACTTTTCACTAAACAATCCCAGCCACCGTGTTGCCCGCATCACCGGACAATATAAAAAGCCAACCTGAGCAATATGCACTCAAGCTGGCTTTTATTATGTATATTTATCTCACTGTCCCCTACCAGAGGGGCAGTAGTAAGAGTTCAGATTACTGAGCGAGCTTCTGGAAATCCTCGAAAGAAATCTCCTTTGTCTCAAGAGTAACAACGTCCTTGAGAGCAACCATAAGCTTGCGATCTACAGCGATATTGATGAATGTATCCACCTGCTCTGGCTTCTTGAGCATTTCCTCAGCGTACTGTGTAAGGTACTCTTCAGGAACGCTGTTCATGCCATACTGAGCAAACTGCATACGAGTCATATCGATAGCAGCAGCCTTAACGTCAGCATCCTCGATCTTGATACCGAGAGCCTCAACGATCTGATTCTTAGCAAGGCTCCATGTGAGCTCCTTGATGCTTGCCTCATAGTTCTTGTCAACGTACTCAGCACCCTTGTCCTTGTTGTTAGCAAGCATGATGCGCTTCATGAGTTCGTCAGCATACTTCACCTCACCAATCTTGCTCTCTACGTATGTACGAACATCCTGGAGAAGGCGGAAGTCAGCATTCTGGTTCATCTGGTCCTGGATTCCAGCCACTACCTTAGCACGGAAGTCAGCCTCATCCTTTACGTTACCGTCGCCATATACCATATCGAAGAGCTCCTTATCGATAGCGTGCTTAGTGTAACGTGAAATCTCTGTCACCTGGAAAGAGAAGTCAGCAGTTACATTTTCAGCCTCTTCCTTAGAAATCTTGAGGAGAGAAGAAATCTCGACATTGCTTGTAGGATAAGCCTTCTTAGGGTTGAAAGTGATGATATCACCTACCTTTGCACCATTGAAGAGAGCCTTCTGCTCCTCTACAGTGATGTAAGAAGGAAGCATGGAAGCCTCAGAAACGGTGATACCACCTTCCTTTGTGCTGCCATCCTCATTGAGCTCGCGGAGATCGCCCTTGAGCATATCGTTGTCCTGGTATTCATCCACCTTCTGATAAGAACCTGCACGACTTGCGAAAGCTTCGATCTGCTGGTCAACGAGCTTGTCATCAACAGCGATGTTGTAGTAAGCAATCTTGTCGTCCTTAGAGAGCTCAGCCTTGAACTCTGGAGCAACAGCGATATCAAACTTGAGAGTGTAAGGTGCTGGTGCATCGAGATCTACAGGCTCTTCGCCGAGATGTGGCATTGGCTCACCGAGCATATTGATCTTATTCTCCTTTACATAGTCGTAAAGTTTCTCGCCTACGAGCTTGTTGATTACATCAACCTTGACCTGTGCGCCTACCTGACGCTTGATCATACCCATTGGAGCCTGTCCTGGACGAAAGCCTGGAATATTGGCTTGCTTACGATACTTTTTGAGTTGTGCGTTTACATCCTCCTGATAGTCAGCCTCTTCGATGACAAATGTCAACACGCCGCTAACCTTGTCGGGATTTTCAAATGTAATATTCATTTCTTGTTTTTAAGTTATTGTTGTTATGAAATTTACGTTTTTTTTCGGGCACAATGCGCCTAATAGGGTGCAAAGGTACTAATAATCTTGCAGATTACCAAACGACTAAAGAGATTTTAACTATTTAGCCTTACACGTTTTCTTATCACCCTTTTACATCTCTCAGTCTTCAGTCGGCTGATTGTCGATTGCTGGTTGTTGTGGTTTTTCTTCCAAATGAGAAGCATTTTCTTCCAAATGAGAAGCGTTTTCTTCCGAATGAGAAGCATTCTCTTCCGAATGAGAAGCGTTTCCATCCGAATGAGAAGCGTTCTCTGTAAAGACAGGAGATGCGAATTTCTTCTTCTTCAGTTCGAAGTCACGTCCGAGATACTTCTGTTTCACTATGTCATTGGCTGCCAATTCCTCAGGAGAACCATGGAATAGCAGTCTGCCTTCAAAGAGAAGGTAGGCACGGTCGGTGATATTCAGAGTCTCATGCACGTTATGGTCGGTGATGAGAATGCCGATATTGCGGTGCTTCAGATGCCACACCACATTCTGGATTTCCTCTACTGCGATAGGGTCAACGCCGGCAAAAGGCTCATCGAGCATGATAAACTTTGGCTCAATGGCAAGGCATCGCGCTATCTCGGTGCGTCGTCGCTCGCCTCCTGACAACTGGTCGCCAAGGTTCTTGCGCACCTTTTGGAGGCTAAACTCCTTGATAAGACTCTCCAATTTCTCGCGTCTGTCAGCCTTGGTGAGTCCCTTTTTCATTTCGAGCACCGACATGATATTGTCCTCTACGCTCATTTTTCGGAAGACACTTGCCTCCTGCGGCAGATAGCCGACACCGTTACGAGCGTGCATATAGACCGGCATATCAGTGATTTCCTTATCATTGATATACACATGTCCCTCATTTGGCACCACCAGACCTGTGGTCATATAGAACGACGTCGTCTTGCCGGCACCATTAGGTCCCAGCAGTCCTACTATCTCTCCTTGTGTCACTTCGAAAGAGACATTATTGACGACAGTACGCTTTCCGTATATCTTGACGAGGCCCTCTGTGCGAAGGGTCATCTTTTCTGTATTCTGTTCCATATTTGTCAATTCGAATGCAAAATTAGTAAAATAAACTCTAAAAATGCACCTTTATATTAAAAACTACAGAAAAAATTGCAGTTTTTTAGTGGATTTTGGTTAATTTTGCATTCAAATTGACCAACGTGAACATCGAGGCAATATATTTCCTTCCACCTTTAAAGCAAATAAAAAGAAAGTGATAATACTGAAGTATCTTAACATATTGGGCCGTTATCTCATACTTATGGGAAGGTCTTTCTCCCGACCTGAGAGACTCAGAATGTTTTTCAAGCAGTACATCAAGGAGATGTCTGCCCTCGGAGTGGACTCCATCGGCATTGTGCTGCTCATCAGTTTCTTCATTGGTGCTGTGATATGTATCCAGATGAAGCTCAACATCCAAAGTCCTTGGATGCCACGATGGGTGTCCGGCTACACCACACGTGAGATTATGCTGCTGGAATTTTCATCCAGTATCATGTGTCTTATCCTTGCCGGTAAGGTCGGGAGTAACATTGCCTCCGAACTTGGCACCATGAGAGTGACCCAACAGATAGATGCTCTCGACATTATGGGCGTCAATTCTGCCGGCTATCTCATCATGCCTAAGATACTCGGACTTATGACCTTGATGCCATGTCTGGTCATCTTTGCCGACGTGATGGGCGTGATAGGCGCTTATGCCACGGCTTACATCGGCCATATCCTTTCTCCTGAAGACCTCACCCTCGGACTCCAGCATGCCTTCAATCCTTGGTTTGTATGGATGAGTATCATCAAGAGCACCGTCTTCGCATTCATCATCGCGAGCGTTTCCTCCTTCTGTGGCTACACGGTAGAGGGCGGTTCGGTGGAAGTAGGTAAGGCAAGCACCTCTGCTGTGGTCAACAGCAGCATATTGATTCTCTTTTCCGACGTATTCCTAACCCAGTTGCTGTCATGATAGAAGTAAGACATCTCTACAAGTCCTTTGACGACAAGGAAGTGCTCAAGGACATAAATGCCACATTCGAGAATGGCAAGACAAACCTCATCATCGGACAGTCCGGCTCTGGAAAGACAGTGCTGATGAAGAATCTCGTAGGTCTGCTTCAGCCTACCAGCGGCGAAGTGCTCTATGACGGCCGCAATTTCGTCACTATGTCAAAGAAAGAGAAGATACAGATGCGTCGCGAGATGGGAATGATTTTCCAGTCTGCCGCTCTCTTCGACTCGCTTTCGGTACTGGAGAACGTGATGTTCCCTCTCGATATGTTCTCCGACATGACTTTGCGGGAGCGCCAGCGTAGAGCTGAAGAATGCCTGGCGCGTGTCAATCTCACTGATGCTGGGCGCAAATATCCTGGAGAAATATCCGGAGGTATGCAGAAGCGTGTGGCAATTGCCCGCGCTATAGTGCTCAATCCTAAGTATCTCTTCTGCGATGAACCTAACTCCGGCCTCGACCCTAAGACCTCTCTCGTCATCGATGAATTGCTGCATGGCATCACGGAAGAATTTGGAATGACCACCATTATCAATACCCACGACATGAATTCTGTAATGGGTATCGGCGACAATATCTCCTTTATCTGCGAAGGTCGCAAGGAATGGGAGGGCGACAAGACTATGGTAATATCTGCCACAAACGAGAAACTCAATGACCTCGTATTCGCTTCCGAACTCTTCAAGGAGGTGAAACGCGTGGAAATGGAGAAGCTCGCACGGCAATAAAGCCTTTGGCATACCCGATAACTAACGCCCCCACAATGGGGGATAAAACAAGGAAATATGCTCTTGACGGATAGTATAAGGCAAGTGAAGATACTCCTGATCGTAGCGGCTATTGTGATAGCGGCGGCATCTCTTGTGGCTTCACATTTCCTTGTGCGCGACCTTGCCATTGAGGAAAAAAACAGAATGGAGGTCTGGGCAGAAGCCATGCGCTCGCTCAACACTGCTGACGAGAACACCGACCTCAACCTCGTGCTCAAGGTTATCGATGAAAACAATAACATCCCTGTCATCGTGATGGACGAAAAAGGCACGGTGCAGACCTACCGAAACGTCACTCTCTACGGCAGCAACCTGCCTGACAGTCTGCAGATGGCTTCGCATCTCGCCCGTAATATGAAGGCTTCGGGCCACGTCATCCGCATTTATCTCGATGAAAACAACAAGAATGGGGAGTTTATTGACGTCTGCTTCGATGAGTCTCTGATGATCAAGCGATTGGCTTACTATCCCTATATTCAATTGGGCATAGTGATGATATTCGTCATTATTGCCATTTTCGCCTTGCTCACATCCAAGAAAGCGGAGCAAAACAAGGTATGGGTGGGACTGTCGAAGGAGACGGCACATCAGCTCGGCACGCCTATCAGTTCGCTGATGGCATGGACTGAAATTCTCCGCGAGACTTACCCTGACGACGATCTCATACCTGAAATGGACAAAGACGTGAAGCGTCTCCAACTCATAGCCGACCGTTTCTCCAAGATAGGCAGCCTTCCCGAGCCTGTGGATACGTCTCTTCGTGAGATGCTGAGCCACGTTGTGGAATATATGGACCGTCGCACATCGCAGAAAGTCAAGATAATCGACCGCTTCTCTGATTGCGATTCGCATATTTTTGTCAATGGTTCGCTATTTGAATGGGTGCTCGAAAACCTCTGCAAGAATGCCGTTGACGCAATGACAGGCGAAGGCAGAATTACCATCTACGCTCTTCAAGAGAACGACAAGGTGATTGTGGATGTGGAAGACACCGGCAAAGGCATAGAGAAGAAGAACATAAAGAATGTCTTCCGACCTGGCTTCACCACCAAGAAGCGTGGATGGGGACTCGGTCTATCGCTCGCAAAGCGCATCGTAGAGGAATACCACGATGGCAAAATCTCCGTCCTGCGCTCTGAAATAGGCGTAGGAACCACTTTCCGCATCATCCTGCAAGCTGTGAAGAATGAAGATTGTTCTAAATGAAGAATAAAGAATGAAGAATGAAGAATATGAGTTAGTCTTGTTCTCATGAGAATGACTCAATAAGAAACTTCAAGGCGAAGAACGTAATCCTAATTGTTCATTTAATGAATTCTTCATTCTTCATTCTACATTCTTCATTTCCTCCCGCCCGATATGATAATATATAGAAAGAAGAAAATGAAAAAGAAATACCTCCCATCCGAATGGCATGAGCAGCAAGCCGTGCTCCTCACATGGCCTCATAAAGACACCGACTGGGCTCCATATCTCAATGACATCATAGACATGGAAGTGGAAATAGCGCGCAACGTCACCTACCACGAAGACCTCATCATAGCCACTCCCGACAGTGAAGCCGTGAGAAATATTCTCGAAACATGGCTCTCACCTACCCAAATGGAGAGAGTGTTCATCTATCAGATGCCCACAAACGACACATGGGCTCGCGATCACGGTGCCATCACCTTATTATATAAGGGACATTCTGACGATGACAATGCAAGCGAACCTACAGAATATGGCAACGGCGTTACCCTTCTCGACTTTCGTTTCAATGGTTGGGGCGACAAATTCCGCGCTGACAAGGACGATGCCATTACAGCTAACCTCCAGAAAATGGGCGCTTTCACAAGGCTATATGCTGAAAATAGCAATGCAAAAACTTGCTGCGCTGATTGTAAAAAGCCAGCAATCACACTGGAAGATCACCTCGACTTCGTATTGGAAGGCGGGTCAATAGAGAGCGATGGCAAAGGCACCATCTTCACCACATCCATGTGTCTCCTTGCTCCGCACCGCAACCAACCGATGGACAAAGACGAGATAGAAGAACAACTCAAGCGCCGTCTCTGTGCGGAAAGGGTGATATGGATAGATCATGGCAATCTTATCGGTGATGATACTGACGGCCACATAGATACAACCGTCAGAATTGCTCCCGACGACACATTGCTCTACGTGAAATGCTATGATGAGAATGACGAGCAATATGCTGACTTCCAAGCTATGGAAAAGCAGTTGGAATCCTTCCGCACCATCGAAGGCAAGCCTTACCGACTGCTCCCTCTCCCTATGCCACGCGCCATCTATGATGATGACGAGCGCCTTCCTGCCACTTACGCCAATTTCCTCATCATCAATGGAGCCGTCCTTGTGCCTACCTACAATCAGCCAGACCTCGACCGTCAAGCCCTCGAAACCATTTCAAAGGCTTTCCCCGACCGTGAGATTGTAGGCATTGACGCTCGTGTGGCTGTTCGTCAGCACGGCTCGCTGCATTGCCTCACCATGCAGTTTCCTGCGGAATAAAGCGACATAGCATCTGAAAACAAAGATCAAAATATGTCTTCTGTGTGAGAGAGAGCAAGATTCTAAAGAAGAGAGGAAACCACAAACCCAAAATAAGTAGGTAAGTAGATAATCAAAATTATTATGATAATGAATAGATAATAATTTTGATTACCTACTTGATAAAATAAAGAAGTCATCCCTTCTGTCACGTCATATCTCATATATTTATACGGGACAAAACCGACATTATTAGATATTTAGTTGTTACATAGCCGAGAAATGATAGGGAATTCTTCTGTGATTTCTATACAAATAAAAAAAGCGTTATCGTTAAAGACGTACAATCTCAATGATGAGACCAAAACTAACTTAATAGCACATAACGATAACGACAACACTAATTCTGGTGTAAAGATACAACAAAAGTATGATACAGCCAAATCTGATGTAAATAAATTAAGTGGGTTTAAGACTTCCATAGAGCAAAGATGAGGATTCTTCACGAATGATTTCCATAGGCATTTACTGGTTAATCTCTACATTTCATGTCTCATAGCAATAAATTGTCATTTCGACATCATTTCTTACGAGATTTCAGTTAAAACACGTTAAAGCGAAGAAAACACCCTATAAGAAAGCATATTACATAGACAAAAGAATTTAAACGACTTGCAAAGGCTCGACAAAATACCTACTTTTGCCAACGTTTAGACATCAAACGACTATGAATATGTTAGGAAAAATAATTCTCACCGCCACCCTGTCGCTATCGATGCTCAGCATGGAAGCACAGAAGAAGTGGACTCTTCAGGACTGCATGGAATACGCCGCGCAGAACAATATCTCACTGAAGAAATCGGCTTTGCAGAAACAGATGAGCAATGAGGAATTGCTGTCATCCAAAGCGCAGCTCTTTCCGACGCTCAGTTTCTCTTCAAACCAGAGTGTAAACTACCGCCCTTGGCCTAACGCCGGGCAGGCTACTGTCTCCAATGGTTACGTGCAGTCTGGTATAGATAAGGTTTATTACAACGGTTCCTACTCACTGATGGGCAACTGGACCGTATGGAACGGCAACAGAAACACAAACCAAGTGAAGCTCAATCAGCTCTCAGTGGAGCAAAACGAATGCGACTCCATCACGACAGCGCGCAACATCGAAGAGCAGATTGCCCAACTCTACGTGCAGATAGCTTACGTAAAAGAGAATGTCGGCGTGCAGAAAGCTACTCTCGAAGCGGCGATAGTGAATGAAAACCGCGGAAAAGAAATGCTGGAAGTAGGCAAGATGAGCAAAGCAGACCTCATGCAGCTGACCGCACAGCGTGCACAGGACGAATACAACGTGGTGCAAGCGGAAAGTGAAGTGCGCAATTACAAGCGACAACTCAAGCAGCTCCTCCAGATTACAGACACGGAGGAGTTTGACATCGCTGGTTTTGAAGCCTCTGACGAGATGGCGCTGGCTGACATTCCTGCCCTTCAGTCCGTCTATGACAATGCTTTGCGCAACAGACCTGAGTTTAAGAGCCTCGCGCTGCAAGTGGAAAGCAGCGAACTGAGCAAGAAGATTGCCAAAGCACAAGGGCTTCCTACCATCGGACTCACTGCAAGCGCAGGCACCAACACCACGAGCCTGGGCGACCAGAGCTGGGGCATTCAGGCGAAGCAAAACTTCAGTCTCGGTGGTGGACTCAGCATCAGCGTACCTATCATCGATCAAAGGCAGAAGCGCACAGCGGTCAATAAGGCTGAGATTTCACGCCAACAAGCGCTCCTTGACATAAAAGACAAGCAAGTGGAACTTTACAGTACGATAGAAAACTACTGGATTCAGGCTGAAAACAAGCAGAGCCAATACAAGGCAGCCAAAGTAAGTACTGAGAGCGCACAGACCAGTTACGACCTTCTCAGCGAGCAATTCCGCCTCGGACTGAAAAACATCGTCGAACTGCAGGAAGGCAAAAACCGTCTTCTTTCTGCTCAGCAGAGCGAACTGCAAAGCAAATACATGGCTATCCTCAACATCAAAATGCTGGATTTCTATCAGAAATAAGGGAAGAATGAATGAAGAAGGTCTCTTCCGCCACTGTGTCGGGCGCATCATCGCCCGATAACCCATAACCAAAAACCCACAACCAAAATATGAACAAAAGAAACATCACAATAGCAATAGCCGCCATCGTTGTCATAGGAGCGGCACTGTTCTTCTTTATGGGAAAGAAGAAAAATACAAACGTAGGTTTTGAGACTGCAAAAGTGCAGACTGCCACCATCACCACGAGCGTTACAGCCACCGGCACCATAGAGCCTGTCACCAGCGTCACTGTAGGTACGCAGGTCAGTGGCATAGTAAGCCATCTCTATGTGGATTACAACAGCACGGTAAAGAAAGGACAAGTGATAGCAGAACTCGACCGTACTAACCTCATGTCTGAGCTTAATAGCGCAAAGGCAAACTTCTCTTCTGCACAAAGCGAAATGCAGTATCAGCGCGGAAATTACCAGCGCTATCAGGCTCTTTACAAGAAAGGACTCGTCTCTGCTGATGAATATGAGAGCGCAAAACTGAGTTATGACCGCGCTGTAGAGTCTGTCAAGACTGCCCAGCAGAGCGTAGCTCGAGCAAAGACCAACCTCGGTTACGCCACTATCACATCGCCTATCGACGGCGTAGTGCTCAGCAAGGCTGTAGAAGAAGGACAGACCGTCGCTGCAAGCTTCAACACTCCTGAACTCTTCACCATCGCACAGGACCTCACCAATATGCAGGTGGTAGCTGATGTGGACGAAGCAGACATTGCTGACGTGAAGGAAGGAGCTAAGGTGACATTCACTGTGGATGCCTATCCGGATGACGTATTCCAGGGAAGCGTGACACAGGTGCGCCAATCTGCCACCACGACAAACAATGTGGTGACCTACGAAGTGGTCATCTCTGCGCCTAATTCCGACCTCAAGCTCAAGCCTGGACTCACTGCCAACGTCACCATCACTACCAATGAGAAGGCCAACGTATGCGCTGTCCCTGTCAAGGCACTGCGCTTCAACCCTAACGAAATAATGCTTTCTCCTGACGAAAAGATAGTAAACTGCGACGCAAAGAACAAGGTTTGGGTGAAACAAGGTCAGACCATCCGCGCCATTGCCGTGGAGACTGGTATCAGCGACGGCACTCTCACCGAGATAATCAGCGGACTGAAGGCTGGCGAAACTGTCATCATAGGCAATAAGTCAAACGGCATGCCTAACGATGAGGAGAGCGAAGAGGAAAAAAGCACCAACCCTTTCATGCCAGGCCCTCCAGGAAAGAATAAGAACAAGGACGCTAAAAAGAAATAAGCACTATGGAAGAGAAGAGAAAAGTGGTCATCGAACTCGACAATGTGAAGCGTAACTTCACTGTCGGTTCGGAGACTGTACATGCCCTCAGAGGCGTGTCATTCAAGATATATGAAGGTGAATTTGTCACCATCATGGGTACATCTGGATCAGGAAAATCCACTTTGCTCAATCAGTTAGGCTGCCTCGACACCCCCACATCCGGAGAATATTATCTCGACGGCATCAGCGTCAGACAGATGAAGCGAAGCCAAAGGGCTAAACTGAGAAACAGAAAGATAGGTTTTGTCTTCCAGAACTATAACCTGCTCGCCAAGACCACTTCGGTGGAAAACGTGGAACTGCCCCTCATGTATAATAAGGAATACAATGCCACACAGCGTCGCGAGGCTGCCATAAAGGCTCTGCAGCAGGTAGGACTCGGCGAGCGACTCTATCATAAGTCAAACCAGATGTCGGGCGGACAGATGCAGCGCGTGGCAATAGCAAGGGCTTTGGTCAACAATCCCGCCGTTATCCTTGCCGACGAGGCTACTGGTAACCTCGATACGCGCACTTCTTTCGAGATGCTTGTGCTATTCCAGAAACTTCATGCCGAAGGAAGAACCATCATCTTTGTCACCCATAACCCCGAGATAGCGCAGTATTCCAGCCGTAATATCATGCTCCGTGACGGACTTATCCGTGAGGATGTCATCAATGACAACATCCTCTCTGCCGCCGAAGCGCTCGCTGCACTGCCTATCCCTAACGATCAGTAAATATCTCCAACATGAGTATAACAAACTTATTCAAGATTGCATTCCGCGCAATAGCGAACAATAAGTTTCGCTCTTTCCTCTCCATGCTCGGCATCATCATCGGCGTAGCAGCCGTGATAGTGATGATGGCTATCGGTCAGGGTTCGAAGGAAAGCATCAGAAAGAATATCTCGCAGATGGGCACCAACGTCATAATGATACGTCCGGGCGCCGACATGATGGGAGGCGTACGTCAGGATCCATCGTCTATGCAGACGCTGAAAATAGCCGACTATGAGTCTTTTATCAAAGACAAGAAATACGTCACCTACGTATCTCCTGAGGTCAACGCAAGCGGACAGGCAATATATGGTGCCAACAACACCAATACCACCATCTACGGCGAGTCGCTCGACTATCTCGACATCAAGCAATGGGAAATATCCCAAGGTGTTGCCTTCACCGATGAGGACGTAAAAAAGAATGCTAAAGTGTGCCTTGTGGGCAAGACTATCGTCGATGAGCTCTTCCCTGACGGCTCTGACCCTGTAGGAAAGACCATACGATTCAAGAGCATCCCATTCCGTATATGCGGAGTGTTGAAGTCAAAAGGCTACAACAACTGGGGAATGGACCAGGACAATGTCATTATCGCTCCTTACACCACCGTGATGAAACGTATCGCCGCGCAGACCTTCTTCTCATCATTCACCTGCTCTGCCATTTCGGAAGAGATGACTGACGAGGCTATCGACGAACTGACACAGAAGCTGCGTGAGAACCATAAGATCAATGACACCTCAGGCGACAGCGATGACTTCACCATCAGAAGCCAGCAGGAGATGATGGAGACCATGTCATCGACTATGGACACCGTGACGATAATCCTCGTCGTGGCAGCGGCATTCTCCCTCCTCGTAGCAGGAATAGGCATCATGAACATCATGCTCGTCAGCGTGACGGAGCGCACCAAGGAGATAGGTCTCAGAATGTCTGTTGGCGCCAGAGGCATTGATATCAGCAATCAGTTTCTCATCGAGTCGGTGATAATATCGCTGACGGGAGGCATCATCGGAATCATTCTCGGAGAGATAATATCTGCCCTCGCCACGATGATATTCCATCTGCCCACGAGCGTTCCGGGATGGAGCATCACGGTAAGCTTCATCGTCTGCACCATCATAGGCGTGGGATTCGGATATTTCCCGGCACGAAAAGCAGCGAGAATGGACCCTATCGAGGCCATCAGATACGAATAGACCATATCACATCCATCGTCAGGATTTTCAGGATTGCAACCATATTTTCCTGATTATCCTGACTATGACATTTATAAAAACAGAACGGAAACCTTAAAGAAACAGCAGCAAGATGAAGATAAACAGAACTAATACCATACATTTCTTCGCCATAATAGCCGTACTTCTCATGCCTCTCATGTTCACGCGGCCGGAAGAAGAACTGACCTTCACGCTCTATCTGTTCAAGAGCGTGACCTCCGTGGCGATGCTATTGGTCTTCTATGTCAATTTCCTTTGGCTCGTGCCGAAGCTGATTGAGACAGATGACAAGATGAAATTCGTATCTATCAATTTCTTCTTCATCATCATCGGAGCAATCATCATGATGCAGATGCGTGGATTCGAATTCAGATATATCGACATGGCAAAGCACTTCAAGCCACGCCACACCATGTCATTGCCGCTCTTCTACCATGTTCTCATCGTGCTGCGTGACGGGCTCAACCTCATTCTCTCCACCCTGATAGCCTACAGCATCAGGATGACAGAGCATGCCCACAGGCAGAATCACCTTCGACAGGAGGCGGAAGTGGCTAAGCGCGAGGCGGAACTGCGCGGCCTTCGCTTTCAGATTTCTCCGCATTTTCTCCTCAACACCCTCAACAACATCTACGCTCTCACCGCCATCAGCGCTGAGAGAGCACAGGATGCCATAATGCAGCTGTCACGGTTGCTCCGCCACATGCTCTATGAGAGTCAGGAGAAGATGGTCAGTCTCAGGCAGGAGACCGACTTCATACGGTCCTATGTCGATCTGATGAAGCTGCGACTGGCCAGGAATGTCACAGTAAACATGGACATATCAGTGCCTGACAACGACAATATCACCGTGGCTCCGTTGCTCTTCATCTCCCTGGTGGAGAACGCTTTCAAGCATGGCGTGAGTGCTTCTGCGCCTTCTTCCATATCCATCAGCATCTCTGTCACTGACTCGGATGGGAAGGATTACCCGGAAAGCGAAGGCAGAACAATAAGGTGTCACGTCTCAAATACCAATTTCCCTAAGACCGACACCGACAGAAGCGGGCACGGAATAGGGCTTCAGCAGGTAAGACAACGACTAAATGCCACATACAAAGAGCATTACCGATGGAATTACGGTGTGGATGAAACAGACGGAATGTACCACTCAGAGATTGTTCTCTGGTAAAAATATGAATATTATGATACTAAATTGTGCAATAATCGATGATGAGCCTCTGGCAGCGGAACTGCTCGCCGGATATGCCAAAAAGACTCCTTTTCTCAATCTTATTGGCGTGTATAACAGCGCGATAGATGCTATGCGCACACTCAGGACGTCACCAGTAGATCTGCTTTTCCTCGACATACAGATGCCAGAACTGAGCGGACTGGAGTTTGCCACTATCCTTCCTCCGGAAATAATGATAGTCTTCACCACGGCTTTCGACCAGTATGCCATCGACAGTTTCAAGGTAAACACAGTGGATTACCTTCTGAAACCTATTTCATACGACAGCTTCGTCAAGGCTGCCGACAAGGCATTAAAACGCTATTCCGACCGCAAGAAGGCTGAAATATATTCCAGAGACAGAGTGGCTTACGTGAAAAGCGACTACAAACTGGTGCGTATCAATCTCGATGACATCCTCTATGTCGAGGGCGTGAAGGACTATGTGAAGATAGTGCTCGAAGGTAATGCTCAGCCAATACAAAGCCTTATGAACATGCGCACATTCGAGGAATTTCTGCCAAAGCCGGAGTTTATGCGCGTCCACCGCTCATACATCGTCCACATGCCGAAAGTAAGCGTGATAGACCGCCTGCGATTGACCATCGGAGACGTTCTAATCCCTGTCTCCGACACTTATAAGGACGCTGTGCAGAGCTATATAGATTCACATACTCTCTGCTAAGCTATTCTACAGAGTAAATAGGTGGTCAAAACAAGATTGACCACCTATTTATATTATGGCATTTTTGATTTGCAGACGTTGAGTCACAAATACATAGAAACAATATTGCACACTGCAACTTGAGTGTGCGCAAAAGCATTGAAACCGCAATGCTGTTCATCCGTCATTTCACACACTTCGGGCACAAAAAAAAGTAAAAAATGCGGAAAGTGCATCCCAATTTCATAATTTTGCATTAGTTTTTACAAGCAAACACAGGCATGGAACCGACTTTCCAACCTGCATAATTCATCGCAATAATATGATTGAACATTTCATGGAGCAGACTGAGTTCTCATCCTATGAGGACTTCATGAGCAATTTTAAGGTAAACGTACCTAAGGATTTCAATTTCGGTTACGACGTCATTGACAGATACGCTGCTGAGCAACCTGAGAAAGACGCACTGGTTTGGGTAAACGATAGAGGCGCTAAAGAATATGTCACATACCGCGGACTGAAGAATATCAGCGACCAATGTGCCGCGTTCCTGCAAGGCATAGGAGTCAAAAGAGGCGACAGAGTAATGCTGATTCTCAAGAGAAGACTCGAATGGTGGTACACCATGCTGGCTCTGCATAAGCTCGGAGCAGTGGCTATACCTGCTACACACATGCTTACCGATAAGGATATCATCTACCGTTGCCACATGGCAGGAATATCTTGTATCGTGGCTTGTGGCGACCCTATCGTTGTCAATCACGTGCAGAAGGCACGCAGATACTGCCCTACCATCCGCCATTGCATCTCTATAGGACCTAATGTGCCTAACGGTTGGTACGACTATTGGCGCGGACTCCACGAGGCAGACCCATTTGAAGTGCCGGAGCGCAATAAGGTGACCGACAATTTCCTGCTGTATTTCACCAGCGGAACGACTGGAGAGCCTAAGATGGTAATGCATGATTTCTCTTATCCTCTCGCTCATATCATCACTGCAAAATATTGGCACAACATACATAATGGCTCTCTCCACCTCACCCTTGCCGACACTGGTTGGGGTAAAGCAGTGTGGGGAAAATTCTATGGACAGATGCTTGCTGGCGGAGCTGTATTCATCTACGACTATGAAGGAGCTTTCAAGCCTGCCGACTTGCTGAAAGTGATGCAGGATAATCACGTCACTTCTTTCTGCGCACCGCCTACCATCTATCGTTTCCTTATCCGTGAGGACATCAGTGCATACGACCTCTCCGCTCTGGAATACTGCACTACGGCTGGCGAAGCTCTCAATCCCAGCGTTTTCACTGAATGGAAAGAGAAGACTGGCATCATGATTTATGAGTCTTACGGTCAGACAGAAACAACTCTCGTAGTGGGTTCCTTCCCTTGGATTACTCCTAAGCCAGGTGCAATGGGAGTGAGAACACCTCAATATGACATTGACATACTGAACGATGAGGGCAAGCCTGCCAAGCCGATGGAGCATGGCGAACTCGTCATCAAGGTCAGCGAGAAGCGTCCTCTCGGACTTTTCAAGGGCTATTATCGCGACGATGACCTCACTGCCGAGCGCATCAAAGACGGTTATTACTACACCGGAGACATCGTATATCGCGATGAAGACAATTATCTCTGGTTTGTCTCCCGTTCTGACGATGTTATCAAGACCTCCGGCTACCGTGTCGGACCATTCGAAGTGGAGTCTGCCCTGATGACTCATCCTGCAGTGGTGGAGTGTGCCATCACCGCTGTCCCTGATGAAATCCGCGGTCAGATAGTCAAAGCCACAGTGGTTTTGGCTCCTGAATACAAGGATAAAGCGGGCAAAGACCTCGTCAAAGAACTGCAAAATCACGTAAAGCAGGAGACAGCTCCATACAAATACCCACGTATCATCGAGTTTACCGATGAATTGCCTAAGACTATAAGCGGCAAGATTCGACGCGTGGATATTCGTAATAAGGAATAAGAATAGCCCCCCTCTTATCCCCCCTTGGGGGAAGATAAGGTAATAGGGAATAGAAAATAGGTAATAGGAGAATACACTTGCCAATCATGGTTTCTCGCTAAGGAATAATCTCAAGCGAATTAAGCTAATCTCCTATTACCTATATCCTATTCCCTATTACCTTATAATTGCGTCAGCGCGATTTTTCACTCTTCACTTTTCACTCTTC
>OBLI01002351.1_pt1 | contig 16295 bp, 27 predicted proteins | sample 1519701 | NCBI WGS metagenome assembly OBLI01 (sample SAMEA3663005, study PRJEB22513) | pig gut metagenome | biome: pig gut; feature: pig-associated habitat; material: faeces | place: France | collected 2012 | reverse complement strand
GACGACACAGAAGACGATTCTGGTGACACTGGCGGAGACGACGTTGGAGACGATGACACTGGCGGAGACGACGTTGGAGACGATGACGCTGGCGGAGACGACACAGGAGACGACTCAGGAGATGACGCTGGAGATGACGCTGGAGACGATTCAGGTGACGACGCCGACAGCGATGGAAATGACGACGCCGATGGCGAAGACAGCGATAACGAAGGTAGCGACGGAGACGATTCAGACGAAGGCAAAGAGCTTTCTGACGAAGAAAAATCCGCGCTTAAAGACGAATACAAATCGACGTTCCGGGAAGTAATGCTTTCGTGCAAGTTCGAAGGACGTTCGTTCATAGACTTGACGATTCCAGAAAAAACCTAGTTCTTCAGCGCGCTCAACGTAAAGTGGAAGAAAAACGATCCGAAAGACTTCATGTCCGAGGAAGAGCAAGATCAGCTCGAATCCATAGTAGTTAATCCGCAGTAATGACTCAACCTGAAGAAATAGACGAAAAAAGTACCTGCTGCTTCAATTGCAGGTACTTTTGTCATAGAACGGGATTTTGCAGAAAAAATCCGCCGTAGGTTATAGTGCAATACGTAAACAGAACAGCGTTTCCGACGGCCGTATTTCCGAAAGTAGCTGTTCCGACACTCGATTGGTGCGGAAGTTTCGACCGAAGGAAATAATAGACAAAAAATGTGAAATCCTAAATGAAGAAACCTACGAATTCGCAGGTTTCTTTTTTTAGCCAATGTCAAACGCTTTTTTTATGGACTAATATCCGATAAACATTTTCCTGATCTTACCGGTCAGTTTCGACTTCATACTGGTGGCAGCTACTCCGAATTTCTTGCAAAACAATTTAGGAACAACTTTGCATACGTAAACCCCGTACTTCTACCATGTCCATTTCTGATTAAGAGAAAACGACCTACCGCCGTCATGCTATGCAAACTGTCCCTTGACGTCGAGATACACGCTTACAGCCGACTGATTAGCGGCCGAAAGCGGTACTTTAAATTCCTTTGTCAATGCCGGCTGACTTCGCGGGTCGAACTATACGATAAAATCTGGCGTATAAATATGTTCGCGGAACAGACACCGCTGCTTGTTTTGGAAATCCATATACCACACAGACGGGAAGAGCGCGAACGGCTATGGCTAATACTGGAAATCCTGAAGAATAGACAACTAACAGGCTTCACACGCCCAGTTAACAAAGTCAACTTCTTCTGTCGAATCCACTGACAGCTATACGCCGTGCACAGTGTCTTCTACCATCAGCTGTTTACGTTTATTCTTACCAGCAAGCTATCCCATTTCATCAGCTCCAGCACATTCCTGTGCATTCTTCCACGTACTGCTTCAATGCCGTCATTATGTTTTTTGTCCCAGGCGCCGAATTAAGCCTGAATTTGTCCTTCGTCTTCGCCTCTATGTCGTCGTTCGCCGCCAATAAACATCTATTATGCGGAGAAATAACGTCAATATCGCGGCAGTTTACGTTCCCGAACAGGCTTTTCATGAACAGCTCAAGCGTCGCTGAGCCGAGCCTAACGTGGCTAACCGCGAAAACATTGCACGGCATCGCGGCTTTACGCCTGAAAAGGCGGCTGAATACAAAATTGGCCGCACGGTTAAACGACTGCAGATCTATTTTTATATCCTGCTCGGCAAGACGGTACCTCGACCTTGCGCCCTTATATTTAACGCCGTCCAAATCTAGCAGTATATTTTCTGCCGGACGGCAATCGCCTATTATAAAAAAATAATCAGCAGCTAAATCATTTGTCTTCTCAGGCATCTTTGACAGAATATATTTCTCGAGGCCTTCCCTGAAGATCTTTGACCCGAATACATCTTTTCCACATACATATTCGCCTACGGAATTCTTTGCGAATCCGCCGTCAAGACCCTCGAAAACCTGTCTTACGTATACATCAAGCAAATCGCGAAACCTGACAAGATATATCATGCGTCAAGCCTACTGGTCGAACAACCCCTGGGGAATAAGCGACGTTATGCGCGAAGCGTGCTTCTTGACGGCCGCCGCGAGATACTTTCTGGAAATATCGCTGCGGCATTGCGAATAGTCTTCTATCAGCGCCTCTGACTCTGTTATCGCCTCGCGCATAGCGGCCAGAGCCTTAGCCAGCTCTTCTATCTGTTCCTTTGTCATAAAGATATTTTACATACATTAGCCAGGATACGTGAAATAGAAGCAGTTGGCTCTTTTGGCGGCCGCGCCGTACGCCGTCTACGTCATTACGCTCAGATGCTGATAAGGCTGTCCGCCTACGGTAAGGTTTGTTATGTTCGCGTTCGTCGCCGTAAGATTCGGCGTAGTAATGTATTTAGAAGTAAGATTCGAGGCAGACAGTCTTGAAGCGACCGACAAGTTCGTAAATACGCCGTTCACGGCCGCAAGGTTAGGCGTGGCAATATTTGTAGATGTAAGATTCGAGGCAGACAGTCTTGAAGCGACCGACAAGTTCGTAAATACGCCGTTCACGGCCGCAAGGTTAGGCGTGGCAATATTTGTAGATGTAAGATTCGAGGCAGACAGTCTTGAAGCGACCGACAAGTTCGTAAATACGCCGTTCACAGCCGCAAGGTTAGGCGTGGCAATATTTGTAGATGTAAGATTCGCGGCAGACAGTCTTGAAGCGGCAGACAAGTTCGTAAATATGCCGTTCGTCGCGTTTATGTTATTATTAGCTTCAAGCCCCGTCACGTGTATATTGTCGAACTAGCCGTTTGCCGCAGATATCTGACTGAACTTCTTCCAGTCGAATATGTTTGACATCGCATCAGCGAAACGGTACCCGCCAAGATCTGAAATAATCGTGCCTGTAGACGTATAAATAGCAGATATGACATACGGATTGAATTTGCCATTTTCATAATTATTTCCATGATCAACAACAGCCGAAGGACATGCATCACGAATCTGGCACAGCATATCGTAGAATTTGCTAAGTAGGTCTACGCTCAGCTGAATACCGTGAATTTCGCCAGACAAGCTATCGATATCAAGGGTGTCGTACATCCATGCGCCAAGAGAATCAAGACTAGCATTGTACGACATGTATCCGGTGTCTGTCATTGCTGACGGTTCGCATGGCCTCGATATGAGGAGAAGATCCTCCGGACCCATCCCATTGGCGCCTGCCGGTATCGACGATAGAAGCGAAATAGGCAGGTTAGTCAGAACATTGTCTGTTATTATGAAGTTATCCCATTCGTTGATAATCATTGTCGATTTCCTTATTTAAAATATTTACATAAATTAAAGCAATAAAGCTACAGAATCTTCGGCTCGGCACCTAGTTCACATTTAATCGTTATACCAGATATACCTTGTCGTACTCCTTGCGCCTGCCGCCGACGTATATCATGACAGGCAGCGCCCAGTGGTTCGGATAGTTGTTTATCGGGCTCTAAGACGCGTCTTGCGTTTTCAGGTTAATTTGAGCTGAATTGAAATTAATTTTTGTATTGTATTCAAATGGACTTCCGTCAACTGGAGTGCCTGTACCATGGTGCGCATATCGATCATCGTGATCACTATAGTTGACAGCGGATTTAAAGCTGCTTTCACTTAAACTGGGTGTTAAAGTTATCGTCGCGCTAAGACTGTTGATGGGATGGCTATGCCTTGGAACGGCGTTATGCGAAGCAACCGCCGCGAACCTGCAGCATTTAGCGCCTTCGCTGATATCTTCATAATACGTAAACGGATTAAGCTTAAGAAACTAATCGCGAAGATCCGGCACATGAAGCGTACTGCCTGTTATAAACGGATTAGAATCACGCGTTACGAACGGATTGCCGGCCTTGGTAAACTGCGACGGCGTTATCGTATAGGAAGATCCGTCTGGAAACACCCAGCCGTCGAAATTAGTCGATGCAATGTACTCGGCGTTTATGACAGGCATATCCATGCTTGAATACATAAATCTAAGCGTACCATACGCCGGTTCAGCAGGAACAGGATGCTGAATAACAGGGCAGTATATATTTATGACCTGATACTGGCCTGTTTTGAACCCCTCCGCGCAGGTATTGCTTACAGAAAGCGTTCCGATTTTAATGGTGGAACCGTCAGTAGTGCTTCCGTACCGTGTCTATACGGACACGTCGGTATAATTGCCGTGGTTATGCGCGGACGGCGAATACTCCCATGCTTCTTCGAACGCCATGCTGCCGACCTTCATCATGGTGAGGGCGCTGATTTTTACGTCCGAGCTTACGGTACTGTAGCTGGAATGCCATGAAGACAGACCACGATGAACCGCGAACAGCGTATCCTGGTCTATTTTCCGCTGAAGCTCCAGATCCTGCGATCTATATCCGTGCAGCTGCGTGTCTGATAATTCGATGCTCATTGGCTTTTCTTCCCTATATATATCATTATAGGCAAATAGTTATAGGACGGATACTGCTCTCTGTCGAGGCTGCTTTCGGAATCCCCTATATCGCATGATTCGACTTCTAACTACGACGCATGAAAGACCAGAGTGCTTTTGAAATATTTTGCAGGATTATATCCCGTTGATCCATTATGTAATGCTCCGCCTGATCCTGGATATTTCGTAACTGTGGCTTTGATTTTATAATCGTCGTAGGAGCCGCCTCCCATCTGTACGCTCGACGAATGATGGTGCGCAGGTATGCCCTGATTGCAAAAAGACACTGTCGACGCCCTGACGCCATGTCTCGGATACGCTTTTATGAAATTATTTATGTTCGGAATAGTCAGCGTAGTAGCCGTAGCGCTTTGACCAAAACATGCCTTCGCGCCATGGAAATCAGCTGCTGCGACCGTATAGCTTTGACCGCGCGGATAAACCCAGCCATCGAAGTTCGCGCCGTTTATATCAATGGCGTCCGGGCGTGTAACTGTCGGCAGCATTTTATATTTAAGCTCGCCTATTACCGGATCTGGCGCCTTGTAGACCCACTAGTGCGGCATGCACAGCCGAACCACTTTGTCGTCGACTTTAAATGTCGCCAGCACTACATTTCCGTCTACACCGTAGTCCGGTTTTATGTCGAACGAGTTATAAAGATGAACATGCTGCGCCCTTGAATACGAATCCGAAAGCTCGTACGCCATTGACTTGAATCCGAACGCGGCGCTCAAATCGTTGAATATCTGCTCCATAAGCAGATTGTATTCCAGGGACTTGGATTCATATTCCCTATACAAGGCAACATAGTTTATCGGCTGGCTAGTGAAAAACCTGTCGTCGGCCGATATCCTGTCGGATTTGCCAAAAACCGGAAATTGCGATATTGAATAGCCTGAAAGCACTTCCATTTCGTCTCCTATTTACGATTATCCCGGATAGCTCACCGGTGAAAATGACGCCATGAATATCCATTCCATACCTGGACCGCATGGATTTTCGATTTGTTTTTTATCACCTGCACTAAATGTCATTTTATAATACAAATCCCCTATTTTGAAATACCAACGGCTAAATGCGTCATTTAGCTAAGAGGCTTCCGTATACTCCATTATATCTATGTCTGGAAACATAGGAAGAACCCAGTCGATATTTCCGAAAAGGCATCCTGCCATGTATGGATGCTTATTCCCTGCCATAACTGCCGCATACTAAGGAACAGTCATTAAAACACTTACGATACTTTGCTCTAGCTATTCCGGTGTCATTACGGCTTCATAATCGTAGTCTTCCGTATGAACACTAGTGCTCATATTCATGACATTGGAACCGACCTGCCAAGGATTATCGGCCGATTTAGCGTAATCCGCGGCGTTAAAGGCCTTTCCGGCGTCGACGACATATTTTGCGTTGGTAAGACTATTTCCGTCGAAATGATACAGGCAAAGGCTCTTCAGGCGCTGAATCATGCCCTTAACGTTGAAACGCCTAATGTCTAACGCGAGATTATGATACGAATAATCCCAGCAGTCGCCGTTCTCGTCCATGAATATAAGAACTGGCGTCATCAGCGTAGACGCTGTCGAATTTCCAACAGCATACCGTCTGAACTTCGCGCCAAGTGCGTTCACTGGCTTAGACGCATAGTTCTCGCCCTGATCTTCTTTCGCAAAGTTCTTGGCGTTTACAGATACGCTATCAACAAGGAACTACAGATGCCGGTCATACATAGGCTGCTGCTCGCATTCAAGACCGCACAGCAGAAACTTCTGCTTCTTGAACCATTCCTGGAATTCTTCGTTATTCCACAGCTTCTTCTGATATATGGCGCATGGCCCGCAGCCCCACAGCGAATATATGAATAAACACGGCATGCCAAGACGTCTAGCTTCTTCATAGACATTCTGCGCATTGTAATACCATGTACCGACCTTGAAGTTCGCCGTGGTCGTCTTGTCAGATTCATATTCGATACGCTCCGGTTCTTCATAATATTCAGAATTATACTGATACTGCAGATATTGCCCTGCTGGCATGCCCTTGCACCATACCTTGACGTCATGTTTAAGCCCGAAAAAACCGGAAGTTATTATGGCGTCGACCATATTGCACTTCCTTATGGCTATTATCTCACGCAGTCCGCTGCCATCCGGCAGACAGAAAAACATGTCTAGATTCGCAATCGCATAGCCATTTTTTCCGACGATTTTTTTCAGTTCCTATACGCATATGTCGTTAAGCATAGAACCGGCTTCACTCGGTCCGGCTTCGCTTATGCTGTAAGACCAGTAAGACAATTTTGCATCTGGATGAGAATCTTCATAGCTATACGCCTTGTTTTCCAAATTATTGTATTCGGCCTAGGCGAGATTCTGAAATGCGTCTTCTGAAGATATATTATTAGAAAAAACGACATCAGTACGTTTGTTAATAGTAGTGCCGTGCTTTACGCATATTATTCCGTAATTGTCGTATGACTTCAACGTTGAATGCACGCCGCTATTCGTATTGAAAAAACTCTAGTTTATGCTCTTAAACCCGCTGTCTCGAAGCGTTCCGGTCAATTTTCCGGTAAGTTTCGTCAACCTGTTTTTTACGGCGGCCTTAAGTTTCGAAATATACTGACTTGGCCTGTCAAACGGATCCCATTTTTCGTAATCAGCGTCAGTCCACGCCTCAATATCGCCTAGATTGATGTTGTACGATATAAAAATCGCACTCAGCTGCTGCTTCGTTTCTCCGGCCTAAGCATACGACACGTATTTGTTTATTTCGGCGTCAGTATAGCCCTTGGCTTTCTATTCAATCTGGACGTCAGGATCCGCCCAAGACATCTAGTCTCCGAACAAAAACTATGTTACTAACTCATCGTCGTACAAATAATCGCATTTGAAACTAGTAGTTCCTATTTTAACGCTAAGCTTATTTGATGGATATACTCCGCCTAGTTCGCCCAGATTGTTTCCCCAGGATGCGCCGTACTCTACGCCCTTTACTACAAGATCCTGTGGCGTATAAAAATAATTGCCCTGATCGTCCAGTTTTGTTATTCCTATTGTAAGAAGCACAGGAATCTTTAAATCTGCAGCCGCCTGGACAATCGACTGAAGCGTAGTATAGTTCTATGCAGCTTTAGTTACTTCCTTATTATAAGAGGCTTCAGATATACAATCGCTTTCCGTATCTATGCCTGATTGAACATAACTGTTATAAGTAGAAAACAGGCTATAGTACGGTTCTTCGAACGTATGCCATTCATTTAGTTTGATATCGTAATTCTCGGACGGAATATCGTATTTAACTTCTACAGAAACTTGGTCCGCACCGATGCCGTGGAATTTTACGACATCAAGGCCTGTCGCTCCCCTGAAACATTCAGGATCCAGTTCGTCCAGCGAATCGATCGACTGCGGAAACTCTAGAGTTTTGAGCTTGCTCGTTCCGTAATAGGCGTCTTTCTGTATTTCGTCTATACTGGAATTCTCTCCGTACGTATTAAATGTCGCTGACTTAAGATTATTGCATCCTCTGAACGTCCCTTCAGGCACGAACAGCAGCTGGGCAGGCATGTTCACAGTCTCCAGACTAGTACACCCATCGAATATGCCCGGATAGGTATACGCCATCCTTGGGACGTCGTAGTCCGCCGAAACAAGCGACGTACAGTCCTTGAACATATTCCTCGACATGTAGTTCGCCGACAGGAAATGCACGTACTGGAGTTGTTTGCAGTCTTGAAAGCATCCATCTCCCCAGAAGGTCTATATTGCAGAAGACCTCAACGCGAGATTAGCCGATACCAGGCCTGTTCCAGCGAACGCGTAGTTTCCTACTATATCGAAAGTATACGGGCTGCCGCTTCCATCCATAACGTTGTCGCCGTTCAGACGGCTTACCGACGACAGACTGTAATCGCCACAGAACGCCGACGTGCCGATGACCTTCAGGTTGCTGCCCATAGACACGGCCGTAAGCGAAGTGCAGTCCTGGCATGCGCAGTCGTCGATCGACAGCACCGAAAACGGAATAGACAGGTGCTTCAGCGACCTGCAGCCCTTGAAAGTGTTTCTGTATATCTTCTGCTGCATTTAAAAAAATCTCCGCGTCAGTTCATCGGGAAAGTAAACGACGTAAGCTTGCCGCATCCTTCGCAGCATCTCTCAGGAACCTCTACCTCCATCGAACAACTGCGCAAGTCTACCTCTACAAGTTCTGTAAAATTAGCGAACATACCATCCTCTATTTCTGTGATGTCGTTTCCGACTACGACTTTCTTTATCATCGAGTCTGTTTCGGCTGTAACGCCTATCGACCGGCGAGACAGCCTTGTTATGTTTTCGTAGTTTGTCGTATTTCCGTATATGTTCGTCACCTACACTCCGTACGTTATAGGAAGCGCCGAATTTCCGATATAATCCTTGCCTATGTATATCTGCACAGGCATAATATAATGTTTAGGATAAGATTCATCTGCCGGATCCGGATCATAAGTAAATTTCTTGTTGTCGCTTGAGCTGAAATTCAACGTCAAATCTACAGGATCTGCCGTTAACGCGGTTACGCCTATCGGGTCTTCGTTTCCGTTTCCTACATGCAGAGTATTATTATTAGTAGTAGCTGATGCATACCTAGCCGTAGCTATTTTAACTTCTGCCGAAACTGTTATATCTCCGATGTCGGCGTCGTAGTCGGCCAGACTATGAGTATGCGGCTTTATTCCGGTCTGTCCCGGCATGCGTTTAAGCGCGTCGCCGCTCCAGTATGTTCCGGGATTCGCCTTGATGAAACCGCTTAGACTTGGCACGCTGAATTCATTGTTGCTTCCGCCGAATACCTTGTACGCCCTTGAAAAGTTATAACTGCCCTGCGCCTTGAAATACCTGGATCCGTCCGGAAACACCCAGCCGTCGAATGTCCCGTTCTCTATGCTTTCGGTAATCTGCAGATTGACGTTAAACCTGTCGCGAGACTTTGTTTGCGTAGAACCGTCCGGCAAGATATGGACGTAATTTACATACGTATCGCCGTATCTTGCTGTAAGCGAATCAGTAGCCAAGAACCTGACGTCTCCTATATCAGGCTCTGGATCAGGCGGAGGATCCAGATTCGGCATATATACGTCTACATGCTTGGTTTCCTGCATATTCGTGATGTCCAAAGACATTACCCTAATAGGACGATCGGTGTTTTCAGGAGAATACACCGGATAGCACGCGGCGTTCGAATAGTCATGCTGATGGTCGAACCTGGCGTACTCCGACCGGTCTCGAAATGCCATAGACGACAGGCCGAACCTAGCCGAAATATCAGTGACAAGCTACTGCACGAGCCTGCTATACGGAAGGCCATAACTATACGCTCCGCCGTTACGCGCACGGAACAAGGCGAAACGGTCGTTCGCGGAAATGCTCGCGGCCTCGCCGAGCTTCGAAATAGGATTCGCCAGTTCCTGATTTATCTGCTTTTCTTCGTCCATGTCGTCTACGCCGTTTTAAAATCAAGACTGCAGTATATACCCGACGAAAGTGTTTGGCATGTTGCCGGCGTCTGTAAACATCAAAGTCGGAGTATCGCTGTGAAGGCCTGTATTATTTCCGTTTACGTTAAAACCTGTCATTATCTTTAGCTAAAGTCCCTTTTTAACGGGAATGTTGAAACTGATGTACTGCGCGGTTGAACTGTATTTCCCCATTATCCACGGCTGTATCTGGAGGGCGACCCATGACGGCTACGCGGCTTTCCCGCATATAACATGACCGAACAATCCAACCCACGCGCAGCCAGGCTTGACACTCCCATTGTCTGCAAGCCATCCATAGCATACAAGATTTCCGGTATATTTACATGTAACAGGACCGGCCTATGCGCCGTATTCGTCTTTCCACAGAGAAGAATCCGTCTGGCCATGGTCTATATGCCAGTACATTTGCTTTGGCGACGGATCATTTTCATCGTACGCTGTATAGTATGTGCCATTCATCGGATCCATAGGCAGCCACTGGTTTTCCGTCATGAAGCCGGCGTTGTCGTCTATCATTTCATGCACCAGCTTTACGTTCGGAATATTGTTATCATTGTCCGTATTGACCGCCGCAGTGATCTACGGAATGCTCGAAAACTTCTTTACTCCGCCGAACGTATAATTGCCCGTCATGACTGTATCGAGATCGGTACGAAGAGTCGTTATATTCACGGGAGAACTGCCGTTTATCGCATGGTACTTATCCTGCATTACAGCCTTGTCAATTTCGGCCGACAACTGCGACGACAACTGCCCGTAAGTGACCTTTCTGGAAGAATATTTCCCGCCGCTTAAGGAACTATACTACGAAAAACCCACATACGAGGAAAGATGTATCTTCCCTTCAATAGGCATTATCTGCGAAAGAGTCTTTATATTCATACTGGATGCCTTTACACGTTATAGTACAATGACATCCTTTATTTACTCTTTAATAGGCTTATGGCTCGAAATCGTCTATTGTCCTGCCTCCCATGGCTTCCCAGGACCTTACCATATAATGTTCGATATAAAACTTGTTAGTAGCAGTAGATGGCTATGCTTTAATAAATTTCGCGCGGCGATACTAAAACATGGCATCGCGCTTCGTCGAATCGAAAACCTGTTTAGCAAGGCTGGCGTCCATGGGATTAGTCCATGTATCAAAACCCTAAGATTGTCCCATAAAATAATTGTCGGGAAATGTCTTTCCGCCTAATTCACGACAGACGCAGAACCTTTCGCTAGACATCAAGGCATCGTCGAAACGTTTTGCTGGAACGGAATCGACGTCAATATATATTCCGCCAAACGCGTTTAAAAGACAGAGCCTGAATATATCGGACAAAAGCATGATGTTCTTCATTTTTTTCCCGTATATCATCTGCTGGTTTTTAATATAAACTGAATATTTTCCGTTTTCTCTCAGATCAAAAACCTCGTGCATAGCATCGCCGAGAACGGAATCTATGTCGGAACCAGTACGTCCGGCCCGAATCCGTCGAAGGTCGGCGACTTTATACCTAATGAACTCGATGTCGTAATCTGCATATGCATGCCGAAACATATCAGCCGCTACCTGCGCATAAGCCGGAACGGCGTTTCCGAGCCATACCATGAATATGCGCTTCGGTATCATGATGTGCGGTACCTTTCTATAATATCCAGTATCGGATCGCCGTCTGTAAGATTAAGCCGCTACAGGTCAGACTGTGCGTCAGAAAGGCGCGTTTCCAGACCCGGATCCGAATAGTCGAGATCCATGAAGACCTTCTTGCCGTGCATACAGCATTCCGTCACTAGCCGCGGACTGCAGTCGAACCTGCGCTGCACCGGCAGATAGATATACGTACCGAACTTGTCGAAGAAATCTGCGACGGGTGCCACTACCTGTGTTATTCCAGGTATGCCGTCGTATTCGGCAAGCTTGTACGGCACGACAAGAATAGATGACGTACAGCCCGACCTCGCGAGATAGTCGGCGACTACTTCAGGTCCGACTTTACGGCATACGTACGTCATGTACATCATTCCGATTTTTTCGTCTACCTGCGCGTATTTCCTGTAATACTTGAAGGGAAGCTTCTTGACATAGTCAATGGAATTATGCAGCGCGTTTTTACCGTATATTCTGTAATCCTGCAAATACGTTATATTATGCGGCATCCCAGGAAATTCGCCTGGATCGTGCTCACATAGAAACCCGAACATATGGCGCCCCATGAAATGAATGCCATTATACCCTGCCGCCTTGAAATTGCCGTCTGCGACAAGCAAAAACGTCTTAGGCGGAATATAGACGTCTACCATGTTTTCGCGACTTGCTCCGTCTATCAATATCAGGTCTTTTTCGACATCGTCGAATTCGATATTATATTTTGACTCGAACGCCGTGCGCAAAGCTGAAACAGGCATGCCGTTGAACAGCATTATTCCGACCTTGTACCGTTCGCGAAGAAAAAGATAATAGTCGAAGCATTCAAACAAATGCCCGGTTATCTCTATGATCGGCGAATACGTCAATACGACGTCGTATTCTGGTATTTTATAAAGTCGTCTTGCCATGTTTCAAAAGGCGTGTATGCGCGTGTACATGAATGAAAAAATCTGAAGGGCATTCAACGTCTATTATATTAAATTTCTTTCCCATCGTAGAACATACGTAGTCGTACAGCCCTTCTTCAAAAAAATAATCGTCGTCAGTAGGCCTGTAATACACATTGTTTTCAAAGAAAGCCTTATACTCGGCGCTCGACGCCAAATCAAATATTGTTCGCTATATAGAACCGCCTTTGTCAAACGCCTGAAAATACGTATTATGACAGAAAATACCCAGGCTTCGGCACCTGTTCATCCTGTACACGAACTCCGGGGAGTCTCTTTCCGGTTCAGCGCTCCCCGTAGGATAGTGATACAGTACAGTACGGCCAAGCTTCAAAAATTCCGCTGGCACAGGTTTCTGCATGACTACGTCAAGATCTGAATACAATATCCTGTCCGCATTGCATATCTCACCGGCTTCTGCGGCGCGAAGCGCATAAACTACCTCCATGAACGGCTTTCTGATATGCGGCAACCGCATTGTAAATATTTCAACATCGGCTTGCGCCAAAGCTGCAGCTGTCTTATCCGACACCTCCCGCCCTTCATACTAGATGGCGCATATTTTGTCTTGCCACTTTGCGTTTTCACGCCATGCCCTGACACAATTTACTGCTTCAACTTCGTAAAAATACTGTACAGGCGGACCAGATTCTTGTTCTACCAACTTATTTCTATCAAGACATATGACTACAGCGGCGTTCATTTAAGCAGACTTTCCTTATATACGTCAAACAAGCACGGACAGTCATGCCGCGGGCATATTACAGGATGTTTCGGAAATACAAAATCTCCGCCTTTGATCATATCATATAATACTACGTTATCATTTTCATCGCATGGATGCACTGTTCCGTCGTAATGCACATACATATAATCAAGGCCTGCATTGCATTTCCAGAATTTGAAATCGAGCCGTTTCCTGTTTGAAAAAAAATAATTGTCATTTACTACGTCTCTGCTTCCATCTGAATATTCGATGATTGTATTCCGTATTTCAGACTGAGATGACCTGTTGTTAAATTCCGCCAGTTCTCTTTCAGTGTATTTTACGACCGGAAAATTCGGGTTAGCATCAAGAAGTGAAAAATCCAATGCCTTAAACCGCGGAAACCTTTTCTTTATCTGGTCGAATACATATATCGACCTGCTAGAAAACCCGGGCCTGTACATGATAGGCAAACTGACTATTTTATCGTAATCATCTGTCTCATCGAACTATGCAAACTTATTTAGAAAATCATCTGGATCTACGTGCGGATGATATGTCAAAATAAGTCCGTATCCGGCCTTGATAAGCATTTTATATACTGAAACATTTTTAGAAAAATTGCTGTATATAGTAAGATTAGTCTAAGACGGAACCTTTTTCGCGAAATCAAGCAACCCTGGATGGTCTGTCGTCTCGCCTCCTATCAAATCCAAATATATTTCCTTACCATACTTTTCAGTAATCTGCCGTATAAACGACGCGAGCTTTTCCAAATCCATCAGCTTGCCTGATCGTGGTCTAGAATTATAGCAGTAATCGCACTTATAGCTGCACCTGTCTACGATATATGCAAGTATTGCAAGTCTGCCTGGCTTTTCGTAGAATTCCCTGCCATATACCTTGACTGGTTTACGCGTAGAATTCATATTCATCCTCCCTCACAAGGTCCAGCGTCGAACAGTGCAGCCCACCACAGAATATTTCACCGTTGTCCAGCTTGACTGGCACGACGTCAAACCCGTTCTTCTCCAGCGTCGATATGACTCCGACCGCCCGCTTGTTTACGGCGACGGTGTTCTCGTCAAGGCTCAGTACGTTTATGTCCATCCCACGGCTGCTCGCCAGCCGAAACCCCATATCCGTCATGTCGCTTACGTCTATGTTCTCTGTCAGCTCCTCTGGACAGATAAAATCCCAGCTGCGGAACTTCTCCGGCAATACATCCTTTATCGAAGCGAACGCCGGGTTCAGGAGAAATGTGCCAGGACGAAGACACAGGAGCGCGCCGTCGATATGGTTGTCGGCGACGGATATCATATGGAATTCCGATTCAGGAAAAAGCGACTTAACCCATTCATACCCCAGGTAATGGTTATACGTAGTGACGTTGACTATGACGTCCCGGCCTATCCTTAGAAACTACGCGCCATCGATTGCCATGTCGTACTTCTGTCTGTCGAAATTTGTAAAATCCCGGGGAACATTCCATTCGTCCAGATCAACCGAGCTCTCGACGAGCCGCGTCTACGGGCACCTTATCCATCTACCGCCCCTGCCGCCGTCGAATGCGTTATTATATACGTTGTAAAGAGCCATGTTCTCGAAATACCTGTTCCGGACAAAAGTCGGTGTCTCTACTATGCAGTCTTTATATACAAGCGTTATATCGCGGACGTTCGACGCGGACGTACACTCGCTCTCGAAAGTCGGAGTCTTGAATTTTACGACTGAATTCACTTCGTCTGGCCTGTAAACCTTGATACCGAGGCCTTCTAACTGTTTGGCAAAACCGTCGAGTTCTTCTATTCGCTGCTGTATAAGATCGTAATTTATCGAGTATTCGTCGAAGGGCTTTTCGTATATGTCCTGCCCCAGGTTTTCCCTGTAAAAATACTTAAATGTAAGATCGACTATACGCTTGTCTAGATTAAGCTCGCGTCCTACAACTACTTCTTTGAGCTTGCCGAAACTAGTATTAGAATGTATCATACTTAAAGATATTTTACAGCGTTAAAATCCTTGTCAACGAACAGCCTATGCTTGGAATCTAGAGTAATCCTGTCGCCGAATTTTCTGACTATTTCCATCTTATAAAACATGGAAAGCGGCTTCCTGCTGTCGCCCGGCTCGTATGACGCCGGTACGACGTCGAAGACTATGTCTAGATTGTCGTCGAGATAGTATTTCAACCTCGGATAATTGACGTCGTCGATGACAAGCATATATCTTATGTTATTGAACTGTTTATATATAAGCAGCGGATCGTCTAAATCGCGCGAACAGTGGTAAATTACTTCGTCGAACCTGCCTACCATATCAGGATATTTTCTAATAAACGTTCCGTTGGTGTTTATGCACAAAGCCGAGCCTGAATCCTCTACAGTCTTTATCATCCGTTCGAGTATTTCTTTCGACAGCATACCGGGTTCTCCGCCTGAAAACGTAACAGTCTGGAATTTTCCGGTGACAGCCTCTACTTTTTTCAAAGCCTCGTCTTCGGATATAGCCGGAAGACTATGCGTCCGTATGGCGCAGTACCGGCAGTTCCAATTGCATTTATGCGTCAGCTCTATTTCTACTTCGTTCGGAACATTGAGTATTGGCATCACGCGACCTCGAATACCTTGAAATACGCTTCGGCCATTTCCAGTCCCGCGACGCGTCCGTTCTGTTTGTCATATTGAATAACGGATTCTGCCGACCGCAAATCCGGAAATTCAGGCAGTTCGCACTTCGCGTATTCGTCCAGTATCTGCCGTTTTGCGTGTTCGTATTTTTTCGTATCTATGAACAAATTAGGCGTAAACGGACGCTCAAGTTGGCCGTACGTCCAGCGCTCCATAGGCGACGAGACATGCCAAAGCTGTCTGACCGGACTGTACTGAATCCGCCGACACGATACAAGAGATGCCTGCGACATAAGCCTGTGTTCGAAGTGTAGGTCGCCGGCCCAATGCGTAACGACTATGCTCGGCATGTATCGTCTTAACGCCTCGTCGAAAATCTCCTACGCCGACTGCCTCGTAAGGCTCAGGTCGCTGCGCCGCCCGCAGTCTACGGACTTTACGTAGCGCCT
>OBLI01002348.1_pt1 | contig 16302 bp, 13 predicted proteins | sample 1519701 | NCBI WGS metagenome assembly OBLI01 (sample SAMEA3663005, study PRJEB22513) | pig gut metagenome | biome: pig gut; feature: pig-associated habitat; material: faeces | place: France | collected 2012 | reverse complement strand
ATTTCTTCTTTATAAGGAGCCTTTCCATTAATATAAGGTGTTTCTAGAATTTTAGGAACATCTTTTAAGCGTTCCATATTGCATACTTTATATATGGCATCAAAACCAATTGTACCAAAGCCGATATTTTCATGTCTATCTTTTCTAGCACCTAATGGATTTTTACTATCGTTTATATGGATACAGTGAATTTTATCTAGGCCAATTTCTCTGTCAAAGATGTTTAAATATATTTCAAAGTTATTGATATCTACGCCTGAATCATTTAAGTGGCAAGTGTCTAAACATACGCCTAGTTTATCATTATTAACACTTTTAATTATATATTTAAGTTCATCGATATTAATGCCAAGTTCTGTTCCTTTACTCGCCATGGTTTCTAATAGTATGGTTATGTCTTCATCGCCTTCTAAAACTTGTTTTAGGGCATTTGCAATGTTGTCTAGTGCAGTTAATCTATCTATTCCTACGCTACTTCCTGGATGAAGAACAATATATTTAACACCTAGTTCATGACATCTAGTTATTTCTCCTTTTAAGAAATTTTTACTAAATTCGTATTTACTTTCATCTTTATTATTAGCAAGGTTTATTATATAAGGAGCATGGCAGATGACATTTTTTATATCTATATTATGTTCTTTCATTACTTCTAAGGCTTGTGCTGTGTATTCTGCATTTATTTTACTTCGAACTGTATTTTGAGGTGCTCCTGTATAAAACATAAATGCGTTTGCATTATAACTTATTGCTTCTAAAGCACTACTTAATAATTGTTTACCTGAAAAGGAAACATGACTACCAATTATCATTTAAATCACCAAATAAATTATAAAATAAAACCTTTAAAAGGGCAAGAAAAAAACGTTACATGAAGTAACGCTTAATAACTAACTAACCTGCTTGTTCAGTTGTAGATGGTGTTGATACATTGCATGTTGCACTTGCACAAGAACTAGTAATACCACCGCTTCCATCAGCAATATTACTACTAGTATTTAGATCAGTGTATGTTGAATCTTTAGTGCTGTAACTATTATCTGTTAATGTAACACGATAAGTTGCTTCTCTTTTATCGTCCAAAGAAACCGTAACATAGCCTTTAAAATTTCCAGATGAAGTAAGACCTATACCGGCAAGTGTATAGCAATAACAAGTATTGCTTATTTTTTTTCTGTTGTCATCACTATTATCTGTTGGCAATGTTCCAAGTAAGTCTTCTGATTGGAATGTACTTTCTGCATTACCTAGAGCTCTTTGAGCATAGATTTTAAATGAACCTTTTTTAGCGTTATTCATACTTTCTACTACGGCTGGAATTGCAATGATCATAATGATTGCTAAAACTACGATAACTGCTAGTAACTCAACTAATGTAAATCCTTTTTTATTACCTTTTATTTTCATTTTTAAGTTCCCTACTTTCTATTAATATTATAAATTAATAGATTTTTATTGTCAATGTCTTTTTCTTACTTTTAAAACTTACTATTTCATGATTTTTAGGATAGATGATGCTGTATCTAAAGTATCTAGCACACTTTCGGTTTTGCTTATTTTTTTGTTTCTTTCTTCGCTTTTAAAGGCTTTGATAAATTCTTTATAGTATTCTGGATTTCTATTTAGATATCTATAGAAATAAGAATTTCTTTTTAGGAACTCATATTCTTTGGGGCTCTTTTTTATTTTTTCGATTAGGCCAAATTCCATTTAATCACCAAAGAATTTGTCCATTGCACGTGGAGTTTTAGGAGTTACTATATTAGTATTTGTAGTAGGTTTATTGGTAAGTTCTTGAATGACATTGATGGCTTTTTGAGCATTATTAATGTATTTTTGAACGTTATCCATATTAATGTTTTTAACAAGACTTGCTAGTTCACTTAAAGGCGCTGCCCGATCGTCATCTTTAAACTTATTCCATGCGGTTTCATCTTCCCCATAAAGATCATATACTTCATATAAATCTTGCCAAGATGTTTCTTTATTTTTCACTTTAGTAACTAAGTATGGTTTGCTCCTTATAAATTCTCTGAAAGCATCTTTTTTATCCATATAAAAACCACCTAGTAAAATATATTCATTAAGTGGTTTTTTATGTTATAGTTTAAAGTCGTTTAAGAAGTCATCGATTGTGAGTTCTTGGATTTTTTCTTCTTCTTTTTTGATTTTAGGAAGTTCTATATCTTCGTCTTTAATTATATCTAATTCTTGGGAAATGAAGACATCACTGATTGTTTGTTTTAAGATTACTGAACCAGTTGATTCTTTGTCCATGATTGGAATATCACTATTTTTAACTAGATAAATGTCATCTTTAGATTTAATACCAATAATGTCTTTTGTGCTTGTACTAAAGGCTTTGATTATCTCATAGTTAGTTGATTTAACTTTCTTTATTAGTGTTGTTCCTCTTTTAGCTCTGGATAACATATTTAACTCACTTAGTTTAACTCTTTTAGCAGTTTTTTGGTTAGTAAATATGTCGATGTATTCGTCTTTTTCACTATAACAGATACCACTTATAACAGTATCATCTTTTAAGTTAATTCCTTTAACACCAGCGGCTTTAGGTCCACTTAATGGAATTTCGCTTGCCATATAGTTTAGATAGTAACCTGTTTTAGTAACGATAAGAACGTTAGGTTTAGTAATACAAACATTTACTACTTCATCAGTGTCTTTTAGTTTCATTGCTGTATAGGCTTTAGAGTATCTACTTACAATAAAATCATTAAGGTTTGTTCTTTTTACCATACCCTCATGAGTAAACATAGTAACTTCTGGATTAGTGACATTTTCATTTATGATGAAGGCATTAACTGCTTTATCATCTGGACTGATTGTTACAAAGTTACTAATATGCTTACCTAGGTCTTTCCATTTACATGAAGGGATTTCATGAATTGGTAAGTATAGGTAGTTGCCACGTGAAGTGAAAACGCATAATTTGTTTAGAGTGTTTGTTTGTTTGTAACAAATTACATAGTCTCCTGGTTTTAAAGCGGTTTCCCCATCTGCAGAGTTATGTGATTTAATAGGTACTCTCTTTAAATATCCGTCATTAGTTAGAACTATGATGACGTCTTCTTTTGTTATAAGATCTGTTTGATCTATTTTAATTTCTTTGATTGTTTCACTGATTTCTGTTTTTCTTGGAACACCATACTCTTTTTTCATTCTTCTAAGTTCATCTTTGATAACGCCTTTAAGTTTTGATTCGTCATTTAGAATACCAGTAAGTTCTTCAATTATTTTTCTTAAGTTTTCAAGTTTCTCGTTTAGAACAGTGATATCTGTATTAGTTAGTCTATATAGTTGTAACATAACAATTGCTGTTGCTTGCTCTGTTGTGAAATCAAACTTTTTAACTAAGTTTTCAATAGCATCTGGTTTATTTTTACTAGCTCTAATAACGGCGATTACTTCGTCTAGTATGCTTATTGCTTTAACTAAACCTTCTGTAATATGCATTTCTTTTCTAGCAAATGCTAAATCAAAATTGGTTCTTTTTAAAATAACATCTTTTTGATGTTCGATATAAGCATCAATAATTGGAATGATACCAAGTAATCTTGGTCTTCTTTTATCAATACATACCATGTTGTAGTTATATGTTGTTTGAAGTTCAGTGTTTTTTAGTAAGTAATTTAAGACAAGTTCTTTATCAGCACCTGGTTTTAAGTCAATAACTATTCTAACATTAGAATCTTTATCTGATTCGTCACGAACTTCAGCAATGCCATCAAGTTTCTTTTCGAAACGAATATCATCAATTTTTTTAACTAGTAATGCTTTGTTAACTTCGAAAGGAATCTCGGAAATAACAATTTGATCTTTTCCTTTGTTTTTTTGAAATTCACTTTTGCTAGTTACGATAAGCTTGCCACGGCCTGTTTTAAAAGCACTCTTAATTCCATCTAATCCTTCAACAATACCACCAGTTGGAAAGTCTGGGCCTTTAATTATTTCATAGATAGAGTCTTCATGACAATTAGGACTATCTATTCTCTTAATAACCGCATCACATACTTCAATTAAATTATGAGGTGGGATGTTTGTTGCATATCCGGCAGAAATTCCGTTAGTGCCATTAACTAGTAGGTTAGGAAATTTTGCAGGCAAGACTGTTGGCTCTAGTAAGGTATCTGAATAGTTAGGTGCCATCATAACTGTATCTTTATCAATATCTTTAAGTAATTCTTCACTTATTTTAGATAGTCTGCACTCTGTATAACGATATGCAGCAGGACCATCACCATCAATTGAACCATTGTTACCATCTACTTCAACTAAGATATGGTTTTGTTTCCAACTTTGACTCATACGAATTAAAGCATCGTATACACTTGAGTCTCCATGAGGATGATACTTACCTAGTACGTTACCTACAGCGTTCGCACATTTTTTAAACTGTTTATCATATGTATTTTTATCTCTATACATTGCATAAATAATTCTTCTTTGTACTGGTTTGAGTCCATCTCTTACATCTGGTATGGCTCTATCTTGAATAATATATTTAGAATAACGAGCAAATCTTTCACCCATTATTTCTTCTAAACTATAATCGTGAATTCTTTTTAATACTTCTTCCACTCTTATCACCACTTAGAATTATAACATAGAAAGCCCATCTTTTCCAAGACAAAAGCCAAAAAAAGAAGAAACTAATTGAATTTCTTCTTTAAAATAGCTAGTAATATAAGTCCTAAAGCACTAGTGCCCATTAGACTATATTCTAATAGATAACTATCACCTTCAATTCCAGTGTATGGAATATCTGGTTCTACGTTAGTATCATCTCCACCTTCACCCATAACGAATTGGTATACATAGGTTACAACGATATCTTCTTTAGTATATTTACCTTTTACTTCACCAATAGTATTGATTAGTTCGTAATCAGTGATAGTAGCTGGGCTAGTTTGATAATCTGTACCAACTTGTCCATTAGTAGTAGTTTCTTCTAAAAGTACTTTACCATCTTCATCAACATATTTAGTAATAACTTTACCCATATCTTTCTTGTAGTAGTAAATTACTTCAGTTACTTCATCAGTAAACATTCCACTAGCATTTTCTGGAGTACTTACTAAAACGTATCCATAAACATCTGCTTCTTTAGTAGTATAGTCTTTACTTACTTTACCATTAATAGTTTCATCTTCAGCAATTTTAATTGTAGTACCTTCTTCATAATGGTGAACAATTACTTTAGCATCTCTTAACTTATAGTAGAAGGTTGCTTCTTGTACTTCTTCTGTTAGCACGCCACTAGTATTACCTGTGCTTTCTACAAATTCATAAGCACCTAAATCAGTTTTAGCACTAAATGAGTATTCTTTATCTAGTTTACCAGATATAGTATCATCTTCAAATAACTTATCAGTAGTTTTGTTTCCATTTTCATCAATGATGTAATGATGAGCAATAGCTCCAGCGCTTTCATTTTTCTCATAATAGAAAGTGTATTCCTTAGTTTCTAGTGTATATTCTCCGTTATAAGAAGTAGTATCTACTGCTGTATATTTAGGAATATTTATTGCACTGATTTCAAACTTATCAGTTACTTTACCAGGAAATTCTTTATAAGGTTCAAGAGTTTTATTTGTTCCTTTTTCAACATAATGAACAACAATCTTAGAATCTTTTAATTTATAAATAAATCTAATTGTATTATCACTACTTTTTAATTTAATAGTTTGCTCTGTAGCACTTTCTAAATTATAGTTAGCAAATACTTTATTATCAGTTTCATCTTTAGCATAAGCAGTATAATCGTCATTAATTCTGCCAGTATCTTTAACTGGGTTAATTAAATCGATTACATTACCATCTTTGATTGTTACATATCTTACAGTAACATTAGTCATCTTTAATTGATAGTAGAAAGTTACTTCTTGTTTTTCACTTGTTAAAGCACCACTTGTTGTACCTTCACTTTCAACAAATTCATAGTCACCTAATCCTTCTGTTTTAGGGCTAAATGAGAAATTTTTTCCAATCTTACCATTTGCAGTATCATCATTAAACAATTTATCAGTAGTCTTATTACCATTATTATCAATAATATAGTGATGAGCTACGGCTCCTGCACTTTCAGCCTTTTCATAGTAGAATGTATATTCGTTAGTAGTTAAATCAAATACAGCATCTTGCACTTTACTACCAACTACAACATAATCTTTAATATCTTTAGCATTAATTACTTTTGTTTCAGTTACTTTACCATCAAAAGTATCATCATCTGCTAATTTTGTATTAGTATCTTTTTCTATGTAATGAACAACAATCTTAGAATCTTTAAGTTCATAATAGAAATTGATAACATTTCCTTCTTTAGCAAGATTAATAGATTCTTGACTATTACCTACTAAATTATAATTATTTAAAGTTAAAGCGTATTCTGTAACCTTATCCCCAATATATAAATCTCCATTATTAGCGTTCTTAGAAATTGTTTTGCTATCAGCTACTTTTTTATTAGTGTCTTTTTCTAAGTAGTTAACAATGTAACTTGTTTTAACACCATTAACTGTAATAGTTACTGTTGAAGTGTTTGAATTTGCATAAGTTTTATTTCCATCTTTATCAGTGATTGTAGTTTTAATATAATATGTGAAATTATCATCACCACGGAAATTGTTATTTGGATTATATTTAAGTGATCCATCTTGATTAAGTTCTAGTGAACCAAATTTTGTATTGTTAACAATTACAATTTCATCTAGTACACTTTTAGCTTCATCTTCTTGTTTTCCTTTATAATCATTAGATTTAATACCATCATTAGTATTTACTACTAATTCTTCATTAGTTTTTGTTTCATACTTATCATCCTTTGTTCTTGAAGCAATAGGTGCAACTGGGTCGATTAAGTTTTCATTAATCTTACCATCAACATTTTCATAGAACTTATTACCATCAGCAGCAGTACCAGTAACAGTAGCACCATTATTAGTGTACATACTACCATAATAATCTTCATTTGCTGTTACATTGAATGTTAATTCTTCTGGTTTTTTAGAAGATAATTCAGCAAATTTATAAGTTATAATAGTTTCTTTAGTATTTTCATCTTTTGTAATTGTTACATTATTACCATATCTTTGCTTTAAGTCATTTTCATCTACAGTGAATGTACTTGGAACAACATCTTTAATTGTTAAATCTTTAGCAACAACGTCCATATCTTTTGATACTGCAGCAAATGCTTCGTTTAATTTAGCACTATCACTTGCATCAAAGTATCTGCCACCATTTTTAACAATTGATTTCAAGAAACTTTCAGCAGCAGTATTAGTAACAGTATTACCCCATACATCTTTTGAAGTTATACCGAAACCAATTGAATAAATCTTACCATTAAATGAAGATACTTCTTTTTGAGCTGCCTCACTAGGTTTCATATTAAATCCTTCTGGGCATGTTACACTTTCGTAAGTTGTTTCTATCCAGTTACTTCTATAGCCTACATATTCACATGTAAATGTTTCTCCACTATTATAGTCATAGTATTCAATATAACCATCAGATACCCATTGTCCTTTGTTGTTTTGATAATTTCTAGTAGCAACAAAGTCATAAGCATACATATTTTCATGAGCATCAGCACGACCATTACCATGTTCTACTCCATTTTTGTCATTATAGAATGTTGGCTCACCATCTGATAAAACGATTAAACTCTTTTCATTATCAGCAGTAGTAAATAAATTTTTAGCAATACTAATTCCAAGTTGTACATTAGTACCACCACTTGCTTTTTTATTAGAAATACAATTCTTTAATGTTTGAGCATCGTCTGATAACTGGCAAGCATCACTCGCAAGTGTGTTTGACTTTTCTGCGTACCAAACTACACCAATTTTAACCTTTCCAGCATTTTCCTCTGTTAAAAGATTATCAATGAAATTTACAGCAGCATCCTTTAGTGTTTCTATTCTATTTTTGTTAGAGCCACTTATTCCATTAGTCATACTACCAGAAGCATCCAATACAAGAACTATTTCTCTTTCTTTTTGAGTAGTTAATGTATAAGGATTTCCACTTACAGTTATTTTAACCTTAGCACTTCTACTTGTTTCATCACCGATACGTTCTGCAGTTTTAGTTGCAGTAACCTTACCAGCATTTGGATTAGTATCAGCATATACAACAAAAGCATTGCTAAATACTGAAGTAAGAAGCATTACTAGTGTCATAAATAACTGACCTATGTTTTTTAATTTTTTCATAACCTTTTCCCTCCTAAATTTATATTAACAATCATTATAGATTGGTTAATTTCCTACTACTAATAATAAGATAATCTCTTGTTCCATCAAGCAAACATGTTTGAAGGATTAAAATATTATCAGATTCGGTAATCTTTATATTTGTATCATATAAAGCATCTTCTCTAATTTTATTTATATGACCTATAAAATCATTTGTTTTAAGGGTCATATGTTCAGCATCTTTAGTTCTCTTTACTGAAAATATTTGATATGTGGTTACGCCACGCTCGTTTTCGATATAAATTAAATCATTGTTTTTTGTAAAATCTTTATCTAAAAACATTCTTAAGTTTTTAAAAGCTACGTCATATTTGTTTGAGTTGTGTCCATATATATTTATTTGTTTATCTTCAAAAGTGTTCCGGTAGTCCATAAAGACTGCGCCTATTCTACTTTTTTCTTTCTTGAGAGTATGATTTAAATAATAAGTGTTATTGGTTGTTTTAACAAAAAGCGTATTAATATCTGCTCCCGGAATATTTATTGAACCAATAATATCATCGTTTCCATATTCATTTCTAAAATTGTAATATTTTTCCTTAAGATTTGTTTCATTATTTTCTTCATTAATAGTTCCTTCAAGCGCTACCATATTTAGTTTTTGATCTTTATATTGATGTGCAAATATAAGCCCAAATGAAGATATAAAAATAATTAGACAAAGGCTAAATAAAACATAATACCATTTTTTCATATTTCCCCCTAAAATAATATATGAATAAACAACCCAATTAGTATAATTTCTCTTTTTTAGGCAAAATTATCCATTAATTGTTTTACAAGGACTATATACTAAAGGAGAAAATGCGTTTTGTCAATATTAAAAATTGCAAATTTTAAAAATCACAAAAAAAGGCTTAAATTAAGCCTCTTTTACGTACGATAATCATATACATTAATGATAGTGCACTAATTCCAGTAAGTGATGTAATGTCACTTTCTTCTTCAATTCCAGTATATGGAATATTTGGAGTTTCTGGTTTTTCTGGAACAACAGGTACATCATCTCCACCTTGACCCATAACGTATTCATAAACATATGTAACAGTAATGTCTTTAATTGTCATGTTTCCAGTAGTATTTCCTTCAATACGTTTTAGTTCATAACCATAAATATCTTTTAAAACTGTCTTATAGTTATCATTAACATAACCATTAATTGTTTCTTCTTCAGCAATTACCTTTCCATCTTCATCTACATAACGAGCAATTACTTTAGCTTTTAGGTTATGTGCTGCTTTAATACTAAAGCCTGTTTCATATTTGCCTGATTTAACAGCATCTACATGAAGTTCTTCTTCTTTATCTGCATGAGCATTCCATCTATTATTTTCACTGTCATCATACCAGTTATTGATTTTATCGTTGCAGTCGTCTAAGATCCAATCATCTTTAACGTCTTTAAATTCAATAATACCTTTTTCATTGTTATAGATGTCATCACCAGCTATTTCAGCGTGGTTATTATAAATGTTTACGTCTTCACCTATAACAAGTGTACCAACATTATAAATTCCTCCGCCAAGACTAGCACCAATCTTACTTTCGTTTACTGAGCCTGTACCATTGTTAGTGATTTCACCAGCAAGGATTGTTAAATTACCAATATTTTGTTTAGTGTAAATGCCAGATCCAGCATTATTCTTAATTTCAACTTTAGCGCCTTTTTCAATTGTGCTTGTATAATTAGCATTTCCTTGGAAGAAGATACCAGCATTAGTTGTTGCACTAAAAGCTTTAGTACCATTACTATTAGCAATTAATGAGCATGAGCTATCAACATTTAATACTCTAGTCCAAATACCACTATAACCATTATTAGTAGCAGTTAGTGTAGAGTTATTAGTCATATCAATTCTCCATGCTGAGATACCCCAAGTGCCGCTATTATCAAATAAAACATTACTATTATTTTTAATTGTATAATAAGTTCCGTTTGATCCATTGCCTCTACTATTTAGAACTTTTACTGTACTATTATCAATAGTAGCATAGAATGTTCCAGTAAATCCTGAACGATTGTTGTCAGATATAAATGTTGAATTAACTAAATTAACATTATATCCGCCATCTCCACCATCCCACTCTAATGCATCTTGTGTATAGTTTTTAATGATTAAAGTAGAATTATTTAGATTTAACTTATTATTACTGCAGAAATAAATGGCATGAACTTTACTTTCTGTTCCTGTACCATCTAATGTAAGTTTTGCATTTTCTAAGTTTAAGACTGCATTTTTTGAAGCACAGATAGTCATCCAATTCCATTCTGCTGTATAAGGAGTTGAACCTATTCCTTTAATATTTACTGTTACATCTTTAAAAGTTAAAGATACTCCCCATAGAGCAATTCCTTTATCTTCAAATGTAAGAGTATATTCTTTTGAACCATCAATTGTTAAATTTTTAGATAAATTTAAACCTTTTGTGGTTGCATTATCAAGTAATTTAATTGTATCACCATCAACTGCTGCAGTTACTGCTTCATCAAATGTCTCATACATAATGTCATTAATAGATGCTACATATTTAACTTCTGGAATAACAGTTTCTTTGCTTTCTGGCTCTACAACTTCCTTGATTTCTTCTACTATTTCTTCATTTGCTACTTCTGTATCGGCACTAACATACATAAGTGGCATAGATAAAACTAGTAAAATTGTAAAAAACATTTTTTTCATCCAAAACCCTCCTAAATAATTTTTACGAGACTATATACTAAAGCAGAAAATAAATTCTGTCAATATTTAAAAACGCAAATTTTAAAATATTGGATAAAAAAAGAGAAACTAGTAAAAAAGTTCTCTTTGAGTAAACAAAAAAGACTGATAATAATCAGCCTTATTTTAATTTTGCATAATAATCCTTAAAGATATTAGATAATTCTTCTTTTTCAGAATCATTCATCTCTAAGTAAGGATTACCATCTACTCTTTTACTATAAGATTCTAAAGTTTCTTCTAAACCAAGAACTTTACCATCTTTAACAAAAATTACAGTAGGTAAATAGATTCTCTTAATAGAGTCATCTTTAAGACCATCATAAACAGGCAAGTAATCTTTTAAAATATCTACTAATTTTAAGTAATCTTCAGTGCCTTTCTTTTCAGTCTTAATTTTACCTTTTTTAGTTAGTGATAGTGTATTACGATCACCTGAAATATTTAAATAATATATTGGACTAACTTTTTCTTCTAAAGCAGAGTCTACTAGTACTGGTACTAGATTACGGCACCATGGGCACTCTGGAAAACCTAAATAGATTACTCCAGTACCTTTATCTAAAATATCAAAGATTTCCTCATAATTAGAATAACTAATTGGATTATAACTCTTAATATTAATGCTTAGATAATTTTTACCATTACCATTATCTTTACCATTTAAGTTTTCATACTCTTCTTTAAATTTTAAAGAATCGTTAGTTATTGTGTAACTTGGCTCATTATCTTTTTTAGGAAACATGAAGTATCCCATGATAATAAGAATGATAGCTACAACAACGCCTGTAATTATTTTAGTCTTTTTGTTCATAGAAGCCTCAGGTTATTTAATTTGATTCATAACTTCTTCAGCAAAGTTATCACTTCTGTGTTCCATACCTTCGCCTACTTCATAACGAACCATTTTTAAAACTTCTCCACCATTATTTTTAACGTAAGTTTTAACATCAATGTCACCATCTTTAATGAATGGTTCATCTAATAAACAAATTTCTTTGAAGAATTTTTTAAGTCTACCTTCAACCATTTTAGCAGCGATATCAGCAGGCTTTCCTTCATTAATAGCTTGTTCAGTAAATACTTTTCTTTCTCTTTCAATACGCTCTGCATCAATATCTTCTTCTTTTAAGTATTCTGGTCTCATTGCAGCTGCTTGCATAGCAACGTCTTTAGCAACGTCACTGTTTGCTCCTTCTAGAAGAGTTAGAACAGCAATCTTACCGCCCATATGTAAGTAAGCACCAAAATTTTGAGTATCAGTTTTTTCAACAACTTCTAATCTTCTTAAAGATAACTTTTCACCAATTTTGCTTGTTTTAGCAACGATTAAATCAGCAATAGTTCCTTCACTTGATGGAAGAAGTAGAGCCTCTTCTAAAGTCTTAGCATCTGATTTTAAAACAGTTTCACCAATTTCTTTAATCATATCAGTAAATTCAGCATTCTTACTAACAAAGTCAGTTTCAGAGTTAACCTCTAAAATTACAGCCTTATTATCTGATGTAAAGATATTAGCTAGACCTTCAGCAGCAATTCTGCTTTCTTTTTTAGCAGCTTTAGCAATACCTTTTTCTCTTAAATAATCAATAGCTTTTTCTAAATCACCATTAGACTCAGTTAAAGCCTTTTTGCAGTCCATCATACCTGCACCAGTTTTGCTTCTTAATTCAGCAACGCTTTTAGCATCAATCATATTTATCCTCCTAAACTATTTTAATGCTTGTAATAATTCTTCTTTTTTCATTGAAGAGTATCCTTTAACGCCTTTTTTCTTAGCAACTTGTTTAAGTTCAGCTAAAGTTTTTAGTGTTAAATCTTCATCTTCAGTAGTTTTTTCTTCCTTTATAGCTTCTTTAGTTTTTTCATCTTCTAAGCTTTCAACGAAAACTTCTTTTACAGTTTTAGTTTGTTTTTCGCTTTTTTTAGATTTGTCATCTTCTGTAACGTAGTCAACCATTTCTAAGCCGCGTGCTTCACAAATAGCATTGTTAAGTACACCTAAAACGACTTTAACACTTCTTACAGCATCGTCATTACCTGGAATTACGAAATCAACATCATCTGGATCACAGTTAGTATCAACTAAACCGAATACAGGAATGTTTAATTTACGTGCTTCATGAATAGCATTAATTTCCTTCTTAGGATCAACGATAATTAAAGCATCTGGTAATTTTTCCATGTTACGAATACCACATAAAACTTTATTTAGTTTATCATATTCTTTCTTTAATCCGATAACTTCTTTTTTAGGTAAAACTTCGAATAATCCATCTGCTTCCATCTTTTCGATTTCTTCTAAACGTTTAATTCTCTTTCTGATAGTTCTGAAGTTAGTTAATGTTCCACCTAACCATCTTTCAATTACATAGTAAGAATTACTTCTTAATGCTTCTTCTTTAGCAGCTTCATTTGCTTGCTTTTTAGTTCCAACAAATAAGAAATTTCCTCCGTTTTCTGCAATCTTTTTAATTTCTGCGTAAGCACTTTCAATGCATGATGCAGTCTTTTCAAGGTCGATAATATAAATATCATCTCTTGATGTAAAGATGTATTCCTTCATTTTAGGATTCCATCTTTTTGTTTGATGTCCGAAATGAACACCTGCTTCTAATAAATAACTCATAGAAACAACAGCCATATAAAATCACTTTCCTTTCGTTAATTACCCATAAACGTCTTCTTAAACTACCAACCTTTGGCCACTAGGCGATTTAATCAGTTTATGTACATAATGGTATTAAAACCAAGAATATATTATCAAAAAATATGTTTCCATGCAAGTGTTTATGCTGAAAAACTAGAAGATGATGTTGTTATTTTCATCAAATCTTATTTCTAAAAATTTACGGCTTGCTAAATAGTCACACATATGAACGAAACTTTGGTATTTAGTTTTAGGTATTTCTAGGATTTCATCTCCATTATAATCTCTTGTATATGGGCCCATGTGAGTTTTAATTACTTCACTGATAAATAAAGCATCTTCTTCGTTTAGCCCTGCTTCTTTTTGATGCTCTAAAACGAAGTTTGCCATTAAAATAGGATGATCAAAACGGGTATATTTTTCTTCTGTTAATCCTCTTTTTAAACCGTCATGGATAAGCAAACCAAAGAGCATCATATCTTTTTGATGATCTGTGTATTTATTACCAATTAAGGGATTATCTAGTAGTTCTTTACCAATTCTTACTGATGCTTTTAAATGTCTTAAAAGACCACCATCACCAGTAGCATAGTCTGGATGATACTTACCTGTACTAGATGCTCCCTCATGCAAGATATATTCTGGAATATTATTAATATAATAGACTAGTGCTTGTTTTAAATTTTCATTATTAATATAATTTATTTCTTGTTTAAATATTTCTTCTCTATTCATAATTACCTCACAAAATATTCTAGCATTAACATATACTTATGGCAAGAAAAAAAGAGGCTCTACTTATTAGGTTTGCCTCTTTTACTACCAATATCATCTGGACTAATTCCTTTAACTTTTCTGTAATATGCAATAAGCTGAGACGTTGTTACACTAGCAAGCATTCTAAATAGGTTACCTAATGTTTGATGATCTCTATTACTTATGCAATTTAAATAAATATTTTTCATAGAAGAAGTAATAATAATAGGAGCTAAATTATTGTGAAGTAAGTGTGCGTTTGTAATAATTCTTCCTGTTCTACCATTACCATCTTCAAATGGGTGTATTCTTTCAAATTCTATATGGAACTTTGCTTCTCTTTCATAGAAAGCTCTTATATAAGCTTCTTTTGCTTGTTCTTTTTCTTCTGGTGTATCGAAGTCCATATCAAAGTCAAATGCCGGAATATCTAGAGCCCATTCTGTATTATATTTATGGACAAGTTCTTGCATTTTAATTGGGACTAATTCTTTTGGACATGTTTCAAATGTTGCACCAAATATACAGTTATCTACTTTTTTATATCCTTCGGTAATTCCTTCACTATAATTAACCATACTATCTATTTTAATGATATCTTTTACAGAAATATCATCTAGAAGTAAGGCGTAGTCAAAGGCTGTTAGGAAACCTTTTTTAGTCGATTTTGCTTTCGTATCAGCTTGTTTCATATTGCCGATTAATGTGCATAGTTCGTTTGCTTTATCTATTAAAGTTTCAGAAACGTATGGTAAATTAAGTACTTTTCCTTCTCTTTTTGCATTTTCTAATTCATTTTTATTTCTATATGGTCTAACGGCACCTTTTGCATAAGGTATAAAATCTGCAATACATGGTGAATAGATATCCAAGTCTTCATCTATAAGAATTCCTTTTTCAGGAACACCCATATATTTTAAATAACTTAAAACATCATTTAATCTATCAAGGTATAAATCTCTTGAATTTTGTTCTAAATAGGTTGCATAATATGTATTTTCTGGTGAAATAAATTTTTTTAGTTCAAATTCCGCATCATTTTTTGCTGTAAATGCTTCTTCTAATGCAGAACTCGTATAAGCAAAAGCTTCACCAAATATTGTCTTCATATATGAATTGAAAAAATTATCATTAAATTCAAAGTCCTCTATTTTTTTCATAATATCCCCTCTTTTGAGTGATTATATTAACAGAAAAACATATGTTTGTCAAGAGAGACAAAATAAAAAGCCCGAAGGCTATCTATCTAGTAGTTTTGCTATCTCATTGATATTCTTCTTAAACATAATAGTATCTATAATATTAGATACACTATAGACAGTAATAAGAATACCTAGATATGTAGTAAGTGCTACTGTTCCAATACTTGGATAGAAAATAATTATTAGACCGCAGGCAATAGATATAACTGCACATATTGCAAGGCCAAGCCAGTTTCTGTAACCATTTTTATTAAGCAAGAATGAGAATCTTAAATCAATTGCACTTTTACTAATCATGATGATACCAGTTACTATTGGAAATAATGTTTTAATAATATCAGGGTTTAAAAACATCACTACTCCTAATAAGATTTCAACTACTCCAAAAGTAATAAAACCTGTAAAGAAAATACTAGTTTCTTTCTCAAATAAGAAATAAATACCATTTATAATAAGGACAATTGCTAAGATATATGTAATGGTGTTAAATGATGCTTCTGGTTCAATAATAAAGATAATACCTATTACAAACATTAATATTGATAAAGCAATTGAAGAATATAAAAATTTATTTATTTTACTTAACATAAGACTGCTCCTTTCTACTTTAATTTTAAATTATATTAAGCATAAAGTAAATATACAGATTTGCTATATTTGTCTAAATATTCTCCCCATTTGCATATAATTTC
>OBLI01002346.1_pt1 | contig 16309 bp, 12 predicted proteins | sample 1519701 | NCBI WGS metagenome assembly OBLI01 (sample SAMEA3663005, study PRJEB22513) | pig gut metagenome | biome: pig gut; feature: pig-associated habitat; material: faeces | place: France | collected 2012 | reverse complement strand
CAAAACTCGTCTATAATACAAAATAATTCTGTAACTTTGCAATCGGTAGTCATATTAAATATTTTTGTAACTATTTGATTTTCACCTATAAAGGTACAAAATATTTATGAGACTACCAGCTTTTTTATAAACTATTTCTTATCCCGAACCGGGGTAATCTTTAATTGTTTCATAATGCGGTATAATGTTTTGATGTTGGTCGCAAAATTATGAAAATAAAACTATTGAGGCTTCCTTTTTTATAGATATAACAACAGCATCTGACCACGCGCGAAGAAGGGACTATGTTAAAATAAGGCAATCTTGATAACCGAAATTTGCCCATCTGCCCTTTTCTTTGTATTTTTGTACCAATTATAAAATCTGTGAGTTATGACAACAATAGAATGTAATGAGGAAAAATATGCGTTAAACTTAAATCCCAATCAGGTTTTCATCTTTATCAACGAAAAGACGAAGCCTTACTTGGAACAGTTCAAAGAGATGCAGAGGAAAAGTAAGACCTACGATATTGTCTTATTGCCGTATGAGCCGTCTTCTGCCCATCAGTCAGTGGATGATTCTGTAGATCCGCAGCTCTACAACCTCATTACTCACTCGGATGTTGTTGCGAGGGTGATGCCAATGAAATTGGGCGATTACCGCTATATGACAGAAACTTTCTTTAAGGGGGAAAACTATGACTTTGACTATATGAATTACAAGCTGGAACAATTTATGGCAGGTCTCCGCTCCAGAAAAAGTCAAAGTTATGTGAATACTATCAGGCGTTTTTTCCAATACGGCAACCAGGAGTTTTGTGATTTTGTCATGAGTATATTCAATGGCAATCTAAAGGAATTAATAGACATGTCAAACCATTTTACCCACATGACTTGCACGGGTGATATTAATGTTGCCCAACAATTTATCAGGTGTTTTGTAAACAAACTAAATGGACCGCAAAAAGATCAACTTAACATCATTATTAAGGATACGCTTGATTACAACAGCTTGAAAGAATCGGAAGCTATATTCACTGACTTTATTCACACCGAGTTTGACAATGACGAGCCTGAATTGCAAGACTTTGAAAAAAAACATGTTAAGAATATCACTCCACCTAACTTCAATATAGTTGTCAAGCCAACGAAAAAGAAGAAACAAGCTGATGCTAATGGCGACTATGACATACTGGTTGTCAAGGATAACGGAGAGAGCTTTCCTTTGAATTTTGGCTATCGCGGAGATAAGATGTTTTATCTGCTAACGCTTCTCTGCCAAAAGGCCGTGGGGGGACTACCCACAAAGTTTTTCTCGTTCAACTCCTCCCAATTGGTTATCAAACAAATCTATGATGAGGTATTCAGATCAGGCGGTGATGTGTGGGTGGATACGATGTCGAGAGACTCACATAAGATATCTGTAAGCAGGACTCATGCCCAAGATGCCATTGAAAAGAGAAGTTCTATGGACTTGAAATCTGTTTATTGGTGTAGCTTAGAGACAAAAGCGTTGGATATAGGTCCTAAGAAGAAAAAAATCAGTATTCGTCGAGTAAGAATCCCTGATCATAGAATTATCATCGATGACAATGATTTGCTGACGCGATATCTGAGAGGCCTGCCTTCCCTGGAACAGATAGTTGGTTATGTTACCCCGAACGCTGCCAAGGTTATGGAGCTCAACCTCCATATGCCAAGAGGGCGGTTTAACTATAGGTGAGATGAAGGAAATTGGCTTTTTGCTCTTTTTGACTTAACGGAAGCAGGGAGAAAAAAACTATTATAATTCGCACCCGATGCGTTATACGTATAAAAATCCCGTCTGGTTCGGAATAGATTCGTATCTTTGCAGCGAGATTTTTAATTAATAATAGTTTAAAATGAAAGAAGAACAGAAAAGACCAAGACCAACTGTAGATCAACTGAATGAGATTGAACAACTGAAAGCGAAACTGCATGACGCACACCTACTTTCCGATGACGCTCGCGACGAAGCCAAAGAGCGGCTGGACAAGCTCTTCTCGTCTTACGACTGGACCAACTACAAGTTTACAGACCCTGCCACCGGCAAGAAAGGGGTTAAGAATGCTGTAGGACAGATTCTGGTTCCGGCAGACTATGAAGATTTTACTTTCGTGGGCGACCGCTACCTCTTCGACTATCCCACGCTAGGCGCCAAGAAAGACGGGAAGTATGGCATCGTTGCTGCCGACGGTTCTGACCATGTCTTCACCGATTTCCGTTTCGATGCGCTCGTCTGCTATCCCTACGCAACGATGTATCAGGCTTATTGGGACGGTATGAAGGATAAGTTTGGTCTTGTCACTGGCAACGGTACGGTGCTTGTCCCTAACGTGCTTACAGCATGCCACGAGCCATGGAACGATTTCGTCCTCCTTGAGGGTGACGGAAAATACGGCGCTCTCGATCTCAACACCTTAAAGGTCGTGGTGCCGGAGTACGACAAGGTTGATCTGGACGACAACGAAGAGGTGGTATTCCACAAAGACGGCGTCGAGGGCTATATCGTCGAAGATACTGGCGAGTTTGTTCCCAAAGACAAAATAGAAGACGACGAGGAATATGTTGACGTTTATGTTTACAACACTTATGACAATGATATGTTTTAATAAAATTATACAGTTATGTCTAGACAAACATTAAAAGACCGTAACAACCATGTTTTGGGTTACATCGACGTAGAATCAAGCGGACGCCAGTGTCTGCGCAACAGCAACTTTCATGTCATTGGCTATTATGACCCTGGACGCAACCAGACCCTCGACGCCACTTTCCATGTGGTCGGCAATGGTAACATTCTGACAACTCTCCTTTAGCATAAGGAGAACTGTCAGGAAACGGACTTGCGAGGTTCAGGCGGCTGGATCGCTGACCAAGCACCAGCGAGGGGAGTATATTGCTCCCCTCGCCTTTTTTGATGCATGCCCGTTGGCATTTCTCAGCTGACGGGCAGCCCAGCGGTTTTATTTTTCGTCGTACAAGGGACCTCTGCGCATTTGCATCTTGATGTGTTTGCCGTCAACATCACCCTCCCAGACCCTGTAGCCTTTGGTGATATTTTCCCAACACTCGATAATATCAGGAAGGAAAATAAGGACTAATACGAAGCCACCGCAACATATCAAGAGGATTGTTTTCAATGCCCCTAATATGCCGTCAGACTTATAGTCTTCGACGATCTTCTCTATAGCGATTTTTATCAACGCTCCTACGAGAAATACGATTCCGGCAATAAGTGCCAGGATCATTGCTATGCACACTATGAACAAAGCGATCATAAAGGGCCAAAGCAGACATTTGGCTATAAACTCAAGAACTATCACAACCACACTTTCAAGCAATAAATTCATCATCATCTTTCTTGTTTTTTTGATTATGATACAAAAGTACGATTTGTTTTCTAACCAGACGGGGAATTTATACCTATAACCCATCAGGGGCTCTGACGGACTCGTCAAAACAAAAAGAGCGAACCATACTGGTCCGCTCATAATGGTTACCGTTGAAATGTGATGTCTTCGCCTGATCATCAGGCAGGGGGCAGCGGTTCAAAGCCTCTGCTTTACGGTTATGAATCGGTTATGCATTTGATATCTCCACCATACTGCGCCCCTCACCTTTCTTGATCACCTGTATCTTCACAGGGATACGCTCTTCGAGCTCTTCACGGTGAGAGATGATGCCCACACGGCGATTCGTCTGTCCTGCTATCTCCTGAAGCTTTTCGAGCGTCTGCATCACAGAGTCGAGGCTCTTCTCGTCAAGGGTGCCGAAGCCTTCGTCAATGAAGAGGATGTTGACGTTCATGTCGGGCCGATTGAGCGAGGACAATGCCAGCGAGAGTGCCAGGGATATCATGAAGCGCTCGCCTCCGGAGAGGACGGTGGCGCTACGCACCTGATTCTTGTTGTAACGGTCCAGCACAAGGATGCTCAGCTGCTCGTTGTCTTCACTGCAGGTGAGCCGGTAGCGGTCGGTTATCTGTTCCAGATAGATGTTGGCATTGTTGAGCAGCGGACGCAGAATATAGGTCTGCACCAGTGTGCGGAATCGGGTGCCTCCGAATATGCGGTTCAGATTATCCCAGCGTGCGAAACGCTGCTTAGCAGCTTCCAGTTCCAACTCAATCTCTTTCAGTTTCTTAATGTTGGTCTGATGGGTTTCAAGTTGGCTTCTGGTCTGTGCTATCTTAGACAGAATCTCGTCGCGGAGCGTATTGGCGGCAGCCTTCTGCCCTTCCAGTTGTTGCCTGTCGGGCAGTTCGGAACGACTGCCGACGTGAAGTGCCGCAAGGGCATCGTCGATTTGCTTTTGGGCATCGCCGATGGCATCGTTGCGCGACTTCAACTGGGCGTCGGTATCGCCGACAAACTTTCGGGCGGCAGCCACCTGATGCTCTTTGTCCATCAGCGCAAACAGCGCCTCTGCCGTCTTGCCAGTCTCTTGATAGAAGCTGTTGAGCGCATGGCTGGAACCCTCTATCGTCTGTCTGCACTCTTTGCATTTCGAAGTGAGTGTTGACACTCTGCCCATCAACGCAGTCCACTCGGCGCTGATATCACGGCAGGAATAGGACTGAGGCTGCTCCGCAATCTGCCAGTCTGGACACGACAGAATGATATTGTCGCAAATCTTTGAGATTGCATCAATCAGCGTGCAAACCTGGTTGCGCTTTGCAGTATCGTCGGACAACTGTTTCTGATGGGCAGTATATTCCCTGGAATCTTCTTCCAGTTTCTTGCAAGTGGCATCGGTATTTGCCTGCCAGTCATCGGCATAGCCGGAGAGCAGTTTACCTATCTCTGTCTTGGCAAGCTCACAGTTCTGAAGTATCGCAGCGTGCTCCATCTTCAAGCGTTTAATCGCCTCTGCATTGGTCTTTACATCGTTCTCTGCTTTGGCCTTCACCTTCTCGGCATTGATCTTGGCAGCATCAAGGGGTTTCTTCTCCTGGAAGAGTTTGTTGATCTCTTTTTGCAGCCGTTCAACGTCTCTCTGTGAGGCCTTCTGCCTTTCGATGTCAGCGAGCACACCTGTAAGCGCATGCGCAATCTGCGGAGTGAGCAGTTGGGTGATGTCCAGATCCATCTCTGTTGCCATGACCTCCATACTGTGACGGTCGTCTTTGATTTTTTGGTCAGCCCTCGCCAGTTGCTGCTCTTTCCCCTGCAGTGCTCCGTATAACTTGAGATACGCATCTCTGGACCCGTCGCGCCGTTGCGTTGCAGCCACAAGTGCGGCAGCCGCCTTTTCCTGCTCTTGTTCAAGAGGAGTCAGAATACCTTTGAAATCGTCTTCGAGGTGGCTATAGTCAATCTTGTTTCCACAAAGCGGACAGATCTCTGTGTGTTCGTCGTGCAGGCGATGACGCAAGTGGACAATGGTGTCGCTTACGCTCATCTTCATGGTTGTCAGATGCTTGTCAGCCAACTCTGATTCGGTTTTCTTCGTCTGGAAGTCTGATTCAGCTTTTTCCTTATCCTCTTGAAGCCTTGCCAATTCTGCTTTTCCTGCCTTCATCTCATTTCTGAGTTCATCGGCTTCTTTTTGGTTGGCCGACAAGGTGTCGTAAAGTTTGCGAAGGTCTTCAAGAGAGCGCTTTTTAGCTTCCGACCGACTAAGTTGGTCGTTGATCTGCTGTGGGTTGAGGGCTGCGCATTGCCTATTCAGCCGCTCTATCTCTTCCTCTTTAGCTTTAACGGCCCTGTCTGCCTCCGTTGCCTGTTTTGCAGCCTCTTCGTCTGCCTTTTTGAGAAGTTCTGTCTTTACATTCTCTTCCTGAATAGAGCGGTCTGTCTCAGCGGCCTTCTCCAGATTGGAAAGATACTGATCTATTTTCAATTTTATCTCGCCAGCCTTGGCAAACAGCGCGTCGTATTGCCTGTGCAGGTCTATCCACTCTTGTGTCTTACTGATGGAATCATTCAGTACTTTCAGTTGGTTTCGTCTGGCGACGAGATCAGCAGAAAGTTTCAAAAAAAGGTTGTGCGAAGCCTCAAGTTCACCTCTGACCGCCTGTTCTTCACGCTCCGCTCTTTGGAGACTGACAAGAGTCTGACGCTGGTCAGAGGTAGCATCCCAGTCTGTGAAGAGACCTCTGTTCCGCTGATATTCCTCGCCAGCCACGATGTTTTCCAGACATTGTTTCTTCTGTCGGGCTTCCTCCTGTATCTTCTCGTTTTGCAACACCTGATCAATCAGCTTCAGCTTGTTTTCCTGCTGTTTGATCTTCTGTTCCAGTGCTTCCTGCTGTTGCAGGTCAGCCTGTTGGTCTTTGGTCAACTGTTCCACCTCCTCGTCACTCAATGTGTGAGGTTTCTCTGTGTCGTATTGAGTCTGTATGGTGGTCTGCGCTGCCTTGGCTTTGTCGAAGATGCTCTTGATGGCTTCACCATAGGCAGTGAAGTGCTGCGTGTTGGTCAGCTGCTCCAGGATATCCTCACGTTCTTTTTTGTCTCCTGTAAGAAAGTTGGCAAACTGCCCCTGTGCAAGCATCGCCATGCGTCCAAACTGTTGGAAGTTGAGTCCAACAGCATTTTCAATGGTTTGTTCGTCGGCTTTGGTCCAGTCGTCACCGTCCGTCTTTACATGCCAGACGGGAGTGTTGTGCTTGATGATATAATGGCCTTCCGCGTCCTTTTTTCTGCTCTTTACCATTCCCAATGTAAGACGGGCATGATAGATTTTGCCGTCATTGCCTTCGAAGACCACTTCACTATAGCACTCGTCTTTCTCGGAGATGCCCAGACGAGTGTACTGTTCAAGACTGTTGATGTTAAGACTTTCTCCCTCATTGTCGGTATATGAGTTCAGTTTCTTATTGGCAGTATTATCTATTCGCGGGGTGGTCTTATAGAGAGCCATCGAAATACTGTCAAGTATAACGGATTTGCCAGCTCCCGTATCACCTGCAATCAGGAAGATAGAGGCAGGAGTGTCTGTCACGGCATCGTTGAGTCCGTGCTCAAAGTCAATGTCGGCACGCTCGATAGAGGCGATATTACGGATATGCAGTTCTTTCAATCTCATGGCTGTACGGATTTTGTTTTCTGACGTTTCTTCTCCTGTTTCTCTTCACTCAAAAGCAGCATTTCTGCCTTCACCTCTTCAAAGGCCTGACGAACATCGTCAAGGTCAAGGTTTGGATATTGGTTTAATGTGCGCTCGATAAACACCATAGGGTCGGTCATCTGTTGCAACTCAGCTACCTCAAAGACCAGTTTCTCCTTTTCCGATGCATCATCAGCGCTCACACCAGTCCACAACATCTTTGGGTTGTAACGCCACTCTTCATCGTAAGGAAGGAGCGCATCATAGACCATCTGGCCGAAATTAGACGGCAGGCCTGTATTCACGTCGAAACGGAAACGGATATAGCCACGTTGGCCTTCTGCAACAAATGCTTTTATGGCGTCCAAGGCTTCATCTGCCGAAGTGAAGGATGTGCCGTCTGAAGGGAGAACATGGAAATGGCGCAGTTCATCAATGCGAAGCTGGCGGATCTGTACCCTACCCTGATGTTGGTCAATGTCCACAAGACTGACCGTATGCGGATAGGCCTCATCACAACTGACATGAAGGGCACTGCCGGAATAGCGGATGACAGGGGCATGATAGCACACCTCGTCGCTCATTGCATCCTCCAGATGACCGATGGTCTGGGGTTTATGAATATGTCCCAAGGCCAGATAGTCGAAACCGCTCCCCATCGCATCAGAATCAATGGTGCGCAAAGTGCCGATGTCAAAGCCGTGACCAGTGATGTCGAGTCCAGTGACGGCTTGGTGAGCCATCATCACTACAGGCAGGCCAAGCGTATTGTCCTCCGTCACCTTGTCGAGTATGGACTGGATGATGCCTTTGCGTTCACCTGCCATATAGGGAAGTGCAACCACATAGCCATGATCAAGCTTGATAATGTATTGATGCTGCCAACCGTCAGCCTGCTCCAAACTGTCAACAGCAGGAGGTGTGCCTATCAGGTGTGCATTGGCCAGTTTCCAGACCGAGCTGTCTGCCTGGATGCGTGAAGCGGAGTCGTGGTTGCCCGCTGTGATGACGATGTGCATCTGAGGACATACCTGATGCAGATGGACGAAATAGTCGGTAAAAGCTTTCTTGACTGTGGCAGACGGTTGCTGAATGTCGAACACGTCGCCACTCACAAGCAAAGCGTCTGGCTTTTCTTCCTCGCACCATTGTTCCAGCTGATGGAAGAAGTGGCGATGTTCATCACTCCGGTCGTAGTTCTGGTAGATGACCTGCCCCAAATGCAGGTCGGCTGTATGCAGTATCTTCATTCGGTCGTAAATAAGTGAAATATTTCCGCAAAGTTAGCAAAAACTCTGCTGTATCATAGCATTCATGCTGAATTATTACGTTTTTTTTACTATTATATAAGATTTGCCCCATAATGGTTTTGAATCATTCCTTACTTTTCCGACTCAGCATCCGAAGCAGCATCATCTGGTATTGAAGCAGCGGTATAGATTTTGTTTTTATTCAAGTCTTTTACCAATACCGTTTCCTGTCGCAGTTTTCGAGCTATCATCGCTGCAATGGTCAGCAAAGATTTGCTTGAGAGGCCGTTTATTTCAATGGCTATTGATTTTTCATTATACACGTTTCCCTTGTCACCGATGTATTTGCCTTTAAAGTAATGCCCGACACTGAATGCACCGATGCAATTTTCTTCTTTGTTGTCAAATATCTTCACAACACCTTGAAGTATAGAATCTTTTTGAGGGTGGTATTTAAAGACTGTTATCAGTCGCTTTATCTTATGAGACAACTGATTATCGTCCACTTCAGCAGCATTTATATCGGTAGGAAACACAATGACACCACCTCTGTATCTTTCCTGCTCATATTGGAGATCATGAACCTCTTCGTCCAAAACAAAACTGCTTGCATTTGTTTTACATTCACAAATAAAGTAGCCACGCTGATAATGAGAGCCGTTAGGCATATCTTTCCCCTCAGGATGAAAATAACGCACCTCTTTCCATGATGGTCCAACAAGAGTGCTTCCCACACTTTTCTTTATAATCTCTGCCAATCTCTTTCCTGCTATTTTCATAATTTTCATATATTATTTTATCAAAAATGTCAAAAGCTTTCAACAAATACAATCTATCTTATCTGATAACGATATATCCGCCATTGGCGAAAAGGGAGCCACCAATGGTTCGGACTGAACGAGGAATGGAGAGTTTAAGATAGTGACGACAAGAATAAAATGCGAAATCCTCTATTTCCTCCACTCCGTCAGGCACTTCATAATAAGGCTCGTTAAATGTGCAACGACAGAACTTCAGAACCTTTCCATCTTCAGAATATGCCACTCCCTTGTCATCAACAACGAAGGGGTCATCATCCTCATCGTCAACTTCATCAAGACTTCCGTCGTCATGCGTATCCCACTCCATCACTTCAGGGTATTTCGGCAATGAGTCTTCGTTAAAACCAACGGGACACATAATATTATACAAGCTGACAGACTGATAATCAAGGGCATAAATGAGTCCTGCCATATCGTATAGATCTGTGACACGGATACGCACACGTGGGGTTTCTTCTGAAACCACTTCGAAACCGCTGAGCAGATAAAAAATCGCACACTCAAAGCAGAATTTCTCCAGCCGTTCAGGAGTTGGATTTTCTATAGTATAAGAGAGTTCGATGAGGGTGACTTGTCCATTGACAAGTTCGTAGGATAATTGGGGAGTAACCTGGATATCCTCCCCAAAGTCATGACGGTAAGATACTGTGAGTTTATTATCCACTCTTTCGTGGATTGCCTCTGACAAATTGGGATCTTCATATTTTCCGTCTATGAGTCCCTGAGGGCTGACAAGCTTCTTCATACTTATATAGTATTTATATTATTGTTTATGATGTAAAACCTATGCGACGGGCGTTTTTGTTGACAAGGAGTTCTGCACGACAGTAGTCTTCAATCTCACCCAAAGAGGCGAATTTGCCAGAGAGGATGTAGTCAACGGTGCGTTTGCGGGCAATATTCTCGATCTGACCGCCTGAAAAATCGAAATGAGAGGCCAACTGGTGAGCATCATCTGCACTGATGTCCTTCAGCATGGAGCGCCAAATCTTAGTTTTCACCTCCGTATTTGGCTTATGGAACTCCATTTTGTAGAGAAAACGACGCTCAAAAGCCTTATCGAGATTGCTTGTCAGGTTGGTGGTGGCAATGAGGATACCGTCGAGGGCTTCGATCTCCTGCAGAATGATATTCTGCATGGCATTGTCCATCTTATCGACAGAGTGCTCCACATTCTCAGTACGCTTGTTGATAATGGCATCGGCCTCGTTGAAGAACAGAATGGGCATTACCTCACTGGTATGACACAGTCTGCGATAATGGGTAAACACCTCCTTAATGTTCTTTTCGCTCTCTCCGACCCACTTATCGCGCAGTCCGGCAATGTCCACCTGCATGAGATCGCGTCCCGTCTGACGGGCAATCTGAAGGACGGTCTCGGTCTTTCCTGTGCCAGGAGCGCCATAAAACAGGCAGGCAAAGCCCTTACGCATACCCTGCTCCTCAAGTCGCTTCTGAATAGTAGGCAAGCTCTCAGTGCTGAGCAGTTGGGTAAGACGGTCTATCTGCTTCTGATCAGAAATATTGAAAAACAACGATTTCTCCTTGATTGTCGCATGTCCCTTCAGAAAATGGTCAGCAGATTTCATATTTCTGCATCTTGAGTGACTGGGGGTATAAGCAGAAAGGAGTTCGGTCTTTGCCTTACGTGTGAGCATATACTGGTTTGTATCGGCCTGGCCCTCATCACATTTATGCTCTACATAACCGCATTGGATGAGAGGATGAGTCCCTTTAGTAAGTTCCTCACGCATGAAGTCACATTCATACTCATCAGGATAAAGACTATCGATGGCCTGTAAGGTAAGTCCCTCACTGTCAGATCCTTCCCACTGAGCATAATCAACAACGATCAACAGCAGAAGCGACTGGACATGAATATTATTAAACCTCAGAACCTCACGACAGAGAGGAAGATGCGAATTCGCCTTGGCAAATTCAAGCATCCATTCCTCATCATCCTCAAATGAAGCACGGGGGTCGTTGATATTCTTTCCAACATGTCTCTCCAGCCGATCAACAAACTGTTGTTCAGTGAAACCATCAATCTTCTCTGGGACAAAGGACTTATTATGACGGAGAGCCGTGACGACACCACGCACCAAGACAAGCCCCTCATGAACACCATAAAGATCACGGACGTCTTTACGAACGGCCCAGCGCTTGGTCACCAATCCTTCAATCTCCTCAGAATATACCATGACAGACAATCGGGAGCAGCCGAGATAGTCGCTCATGTCTTTCCAGGACATCGGTTCTCCTGACTCGACGAGCATTGCCAGAGCAACAATCTGAATATTGGTTAAGTCCAACTCCTTATTGAGGAAAGCCAATGGATTCTTAACAGACTCCCAAAATTCGTCAGACAATTGAGAGTGCTGAGCCATGTCGAGAATTCTATCGAGTGCTGTGATGACGGTCCAAATGTCAGGTTCCTTATACTTGTCCATAGTCTCCTCTGGGAAATCTCCATGACCTCCGATTTCTGATTTAAGTCTGCGTGCCGGTTTCTTTCTAATAGCCATATCAAACAATTTTTAATATTCTGGTGCAAAGATAGGAAATATATTCAATACTCCCCTTTCATTTATACCTATAACAACTGAGTACTGTCTTATGCTACAAGCCTTAAACGACGACCCTCGGTATGCACAATATCAAGGAAACAGCGCTTTTGTCGGTCGTTCAAATGATACTTACGAGCAAAGTCAGAAGCGGTGAATCCCTTATCCATCATGGAAAGGTAATCGTCCAACATCTCACCTGCGCCCTGCCAATGGGTGTCAAGCCTCATCTTTAGCGCAAAGAGAGAATCGTCATAGCGGAGTTGCCAGTCAGGCTGAACATTTGAAGGCGAAGCCAGACTGTTCATCAGACTATATGAGTCATCCTTATCAGAATTTATTGGTTCGTCCAAGGACAGGGTAGCACTCTTGTGTTTGAAGTGGTTGTATGCCACCTTCTGTATCTCGCTCTCGATGTCCCATTTTGCAAAGCTTATGAAACGAACTCCCCTGTTAGCATCAAACTTGTCTGCTGCTTTTGTAATGCCCAACGAGCCTGCCATGATAAGGTCTTCGAAGGATGTGCCAGAGGCAAGATACTTCTTGGCAACAGTCACCACATAGCGCAGATTGGCAAGGACGAACTTGTCACGAGCCTGTTTGTTGCCCTGACGCATGAGAAGCCAAAGGTCGTATTCCTGTTTGTTAGTAAGGGGCTGTGATTTTCTGATGTCCTTAAGGAACATATCAACACAACTGTTGCTGCGGTCGGTAAATGTAATGTTTCTGCCGTTCTGATACATGGTGTGATAATAATTAAAGATTAGACATTTGGTTACGAAGCGAACTGGCAAGGATGACTGTGCCACTCTGTGCCACGAATGGGATAAGTACCTTTCCGTCGTGCGACTGCGGACGGTCAATGGCAAAGTCTGAGGCATGAGGTGTAGCCTGGCGGATGGCATTGCGCGATTGGGCGATATAATGACTGAAGAAGTGGTCGAAATCGGTACTTTCGACTGTCTTCACCAGAGCATCACTATCCTTGAAATAGAGCAAGCTGTAGAGTTGTTGCAGTTCCTTATAGTTGTTGGCAGCTGCCATACGACGCTGATAGCCTTGTGGGTGGAGTAAGGTGTAAATATAAAGAAGACGCGAATATCGGTCATGAAATTTCACCTCAGTCTCCTGACCGTTCTCATTAATAAACAGTACGTCGTAACGACACCTGCTACTGTTGGCGACACTGGGTCTGACTTCAACCGCAACAGGACGAGGAATCAACTGCTGGTCTGCGGCCATGTATTCAGTTAGACGCTGCTTCATCTCGTCTGTTGTCATTGCGTCAATCGTTTTCTTAATCTCCTCTATCATGAATTCATTTTTATTAATATGTATCCTCAGAATGTCCTTGGATTTCGTGCTGCAAAGGTAGTAAAAGAGTAGCCGCATTCCTAAGAAAACGGCAAACTGTATAGGTATAAACTTAAGGATTTTCTGCTATGGTTTATTATTTAACAATCTGATATCCTGCATGTTGTACAACATCAAGAGCATCTGGCATTCTAACTGCCAGGTGCATGAGTTCGTGCGGAATATCGATATTATGAGTATCAAGAAAAATATGCCTCAAGATCTTCCTTCCTGAAATTCTGTCAAACCTGAAAAGGTAGTAATTGGCATCATCACGATCTCCTACAGCATTTTTAATGGCTTTTTTAGTCATATTAGAATATTGCTTATAGTAGTCCTCGTTTATTTTTTTCTCTTCATCCTTCTCATACCCCATCATACCTTCCACATAGTCATCGAGATTGCTGATACTATTACCATTGACCAAATACACCAGTTCCTTCAATATCGGCCTGCAGTTTTTGTCTGTAGCCATCATAGTAGTATAGCCGTTCTTGTAGGAACAGATGATAGTTAGTAAGAATAGGGTGAGACATTTGGGATTGATCTTATCAATGACAATCTCGTCACCATTGAACAGGGTTAAAACAATCTCATAAGGAAGTTTGCCTCCTTTAGACTTCCTGATAGTGATACGTCGCTCTGGTACCCTGTTATTATCGTTACCGTCAGGTTTCTTGTGGATGTTCAACTGTTTGCAAATCTCAGCAAGATAGTGCTCATGCCATCGTTCCCTGTAAGCATCGACCAACTGGATGAAGGTGTCCCAAAACATATTGCCCATCAACTGCACCTGACTGATGAAGATATCGCGCATGGACAACTGATTCTCAAGACTATCCTGGCATTTGGCATATTCAACAGGAAAACACTTCTTCACCGCCAAAATGCTCATCTGTTCACCACACAATACACCTTTCAAAAACCATTTTTTCATTTCTTCTTTGACATTGTCCGTCTTGCAACAACCCATATGAATCATTTTCCCCATAAAAAAGAACGCTTGGGGAATGCCGGCTTTGCAACCGTCACTAAACAGTTGGAGTGCCCTGTCGAGCGACTCTTTATCACCTTGGTTGAAATAATGTATGCCATAAATTGTCTTAATCCTTTCGTACCCTAAGGTTTCTGCCTTCAGAAACCATTTGTAGGCCTTGTCAATGTCTGCTTTTACTCCCTCACCAAGCAGATATCCAAGTATCACGTACATCATACCTTCTTCCTGATTGCGCTCTGCTGCAATCATATATAGGTTGAATGCTTTCTGGTGATTCACTTTCACACCATTCGTACCACACTTGTAGATTTGTCCTGCGTAGGCAGCAGCTTCTGCATGACCGTTAGCGGCAGCACGCTCAAAATAGGCGAGTGCCTTGCGGATATCCTTCTTGACACCAAAGCCAAACATGTGGTAAACACCTAACTCGAAAGTGGCATCTAAGCAGCCTCTTTGGTCAGCCAACTCAAAATAGTATTTTGACTTCTTGTAGTCTTGAGATACCACATCGCCAGTTCCATAATACACACCTAATTTATACAACCCATCTGCCTTACCTTGCGCCGCAGCTACCTTAGCCCAAGCAAAGTCGTTCTCCATATCTCGTTCCTCTATGTCTAATCCTTCTGAAACAAACTCAGAGGCATCAGGAAGGGCATCTATGATGGAAAGAAATTCTGGTGGACAGACTATCTGGGGCTGTGGGATATGCACTTTATACAGCCTTTTCTTTTTCAGTTTGACAGCATAAGGCATATACCAATACAAGTCATCTACTATCTGCGCCTGCCGAAGGCAATCACCCAGCGGAGCCTTCATTTTCTGCAGGATATCAGAAAAAGAACGATCGGAAGCAAGTTCCTTGGCCATCAGCCTGGCAGATTTCTCATCCATATGAGGATAAATCAACTTGATTAACTGTATAACAGTGTGCAAATTGTCCTCTGACAGAAAGAAATCGGCCAAAAAGCCGTTTTTTAAAGAACAGAGGAGAATGAGAATGTAGAGCAAATGACTCAGTTTCCTATCGAAGTGCATCTTTAGTTTTCTTTCGTCATCGAGGATAAAACATAGAGAATAACAGCCTTCTATGTCTGCCTTAGAGACGTTCAAGCCTTTACTCTTTTTCTCAATCACGATGGATCGTGGAGAGATGGCACTCTCCATTCTGAAATAGCGTTCACTATTAGTCAATCCGTCTCGCAGTGCAGCAGTTACAGATTGTCCATAATTGTCTGATGACTCAGAGTAGCACATCAGAACATTTACAAACTCTTCATAATGTACTTGATCATCCAAAAATCTCAAGTGCATTGCACCTATCTTGTTTTGCAGTTCTTGCTCGGTCATTTTCTTATTCAGCAAAGTTGTTACTTATATCGTTTCTATACAAGATTTTCTTCTTCATTACTTATTTCGAAATTTTTCGCTTACAAAAGTAGCAAATATAATCCATGCTAATCTTCCTATTCGTATAGTTAATAACGTTATACACGTTGGTCGTACAAAGAGGCGGCAGCTTTCAGCGCTTGGCTCATATGGTTCAAGCACTTACGTGGGGATAAGATTTTTACTCCCGCACCATAGGACATAAACACAGAATACATCTCGAAATTTATCACCACATCAATACAGAAGATACAACTTCCGTCCGTAGGATTCTCACTTAATATGCACTGAGAGGAATGCAGAGGCTTTGTTTTGATATACCTGCTCTGCTCTGCATTTGCCCAAAACTTGACACGCTCTGCTCTCTCGTGAATATTCTTGCTGACTCCTATGACATCATCAAAGAAATGTTCGGAGTCAAATTCCGGGTTCTCTCGGAATGGTATATCTATCGGTTCCACACTTACCATTCTATCAATGGGGAGATTGAACAAAAGAAGATCGTCTGCCTTTGATCCAAACAAGAACCATCGATTTCGAAATTCCTTCAAAAGATAGGGGCACAGAATGAACTTGGTTGGTTTTTTAGCCGTGAATGACTGGTACATGATTTTCAGGGTCTGCTTATGTGCAATATAATTATAAAGAGGATTGAGCAAACGAAGTCCTTTCAGGTCAGGAACATTATCAAAATGTACAATGGGTTTTCTATTGTTCTTGGAAACGGCAAGTTTATCTTGTAAACGGTTAACGACATCACTAATTTCGGTGAATTGGTCAAAATCCTGCAACTGACGAAGCATGTCCACTGCTTCTTTCATCACCTCATAATCGTTTTGTGACATAGGCATATCTGTAATAGAATAGTCTGGGTCGGCAT
>OBLI01002345.1_pt1 | contig 16315 bp, 10 predicted proteins | sample 1519701 | NCBI WGS metagenome assembly OBLI01 (sample SAMEA3663005, study PRJEB22513) | pig gut metagenome | biome: pig gut; feature: pig-associated habitat; material: faeces | place: France | collected 2012 | reverse complement strand
AAAAGACACATCGAAGCACGCGCAACGATGTGTCTTTTTTTATATATCCCGAGAAAGAGGCTATTCGAAATAAAACGTCAAGACAAACATGCCCACGGCGGCGCGGTCGATGCTTTGCGTGAAAATAAGCTGCGTGGGGTCGGTGAGGTCGGTTCGGTTCTTGTTGAGCATATTGCCCAGACCGAAGCAGAATTTCAGTTCGGGGATAAATTTGAAGAAAGGCATGTAGAGGTCGCAGCCCAAACCTGTTTCGAGCATGAAATTAAAGGGTTTCGTACGCAGTTTCGTCTGCTTGTTGCTCACGAGGTCGTACATCGGCTGCACGCCGGCGATGACATAGGGGCGGAAGTTATTGAAGCGCTGCCCGCTGAACTTAAAGTCCACCGGTACGCCGATGTAGCACGACTTCATGTCCTGCGACTCCTCCTTGCCGTTGCTCAGATTCCTGAAAGCGATGTGCTTGCTGCCGAAGTGCAGCGACGGAATGACGCGCAGCCCCACGTGGTTGCTCATTTTCCATTCCCCCAGCACACCCACGCTGAAGCCGAAGCTTTGGCGGTCGGCCGCCGCCACCCACTGGTCGCCCGTTTGCGGATCGATATATCCGTTGTTGTCGAGCCGCAGCCCCTGGTCGTGCAGGCCGATAAAGAATCCGTAGTGGAAGCGCCGCTCATCAATGAAAGGTTTGTTTTGCACGCGCCGACGCTGCGCCTGTACCGTGCAGAGCGCACAGAGCAGGGCGGTTATTAATAATATGTATCGTTGTGGGCGGTGCATAGAGGGCGGTTGGTTTTGGCGCGGCGTTTCGCCATTGTATTTTATAACGCTTTCACTCGCCTTTTATTGTGCAGCTGTGCGCTTTTGCCACTCTTTTCCATATATTTTTTACCTCAAAAAAGCGGTTTTATATAAGATAATTTGCTTGCAAAAAAGAAAACACTTAATTTTGACGGCGTGAAAAACATTTTGTCTAACTAATAACTAATATCAAAATCACCATGAAAAAGATTTACAATCTTTTAGCCCTATTGCTTTTCTTCGCAATCGGGCTTAGTGGTAATGCCGAGAAGCGCTACACAGCTATTGGCTTCCAAAGCAGCGGCGAGCTGACGCCTGCCGAGATTGTTCCGGGCACGCCTTACGCCCTCAACAATGCCAACAGCACCGGCGGCGACTTCTTCCATGGCATTTCCGCCAAAACGGCCTCCATTTCCGACGCCAACCTCATTACTTTCGAGTTGGCAGGCAAAGACTTGGACGGCACGACGCCGACCTATCGCATGAAACTCGTGACGACGGGCGAGTATCTTCTCGACCCCTCCACGCAGTCGGACTACAACATGCACTTCGAGGCTTCTCTGGCAAAAGCGTTCGTCTTCACGGTAAAGGCGGGCGATGTCTACGGCGCAGACATTATCGAAACAGAGGCTACCGACTGGACCTGCGCTACGACGTGCGAAGGAATGGGTGCACTCGTGTTCACGAAGGCTGGTGTTGCCAACCCTTCCGTGCGCACCGGCATCGTTCAGCTCGTTACCAACGCCGAGGGCAAGGCTCCCGCATTCGGCAATGGCTACGGCCAAAACGCTTGGGCAATTTATGAGGTAGACCAAATGGAACCTCTGGACTATCTTTCAGCACTGCTTACCGAACTCTTCCCTGATGGCGACGGCGAACTTTACAATCCCGGTTCCGAACCTGGACAAATCAGCCAGGGACTCTACGACGAACTGATGAATTCCTACGCAGCAGCACAGGCACTCCTGAACAACGACGACTTGACGCAGGAACAAGCCGAAGCAGCCGTAGCACGCTGCGAAGCCGCCATTGCTGCCGCCAAGGCAGGCGCAGTGCCCATTCAGGAAGGCTGGTACTACTTCCGTTCTATGCGCTCCGAGTCTAATGCCGTTTACGACGACGGCGTGAAAGCACACTGGACTTACGGACAGTCTTGGGAAATGCCCGAATCGCCTACGGCAAAGGATGCTAAGTACATCTGGAAACTCATTGCCAAGGAAGACGGATCCGGCTATTATGTGCAGAACCTCGACACGAAGCGCTACCTCGGCGTGGTTCACGAAAGAGGCACGCACGTTCCCACCACTGAAAAAGCCGAAGAAACCTACCTCGTTTATCCGCAAAACAAGGATGCCTTCATTATCGAGAGCACCTCTCTGATTGAAAACCCCGTTATCGGTTATCCTGCCGACGGCTCTCCCGAATGTACCGCCCTGCACTGCCCTAGCGACCACGACGCACTCGTAGTGTGGGACACCAAGAGCCCGTACTCTGGCTGGCGCTTCTTCAACGTTTCGCAGGAAGAGGTTGACGCCATTCTCGGCACGATCGACCAGTTCAAGCGCAACGAAGATCTCGCTTCCCTCGTTTCCGACGTGAAGGCCGCTTACAAGAAGGGCTTTACCTACGAAAGCGATGCCACGGCCGACGGCGACTTCAGCAACCACGGCCTGCTCACCGATGTTACGCAGCTTTGGACCAACGGCGCAGAGCCGTCTGAAGGCCCAATTGAGAACCTCCTCGACGGCAACATCGGCGAAGGCAACTTCTTCCACACGGCTTGGAGCGCAGATGGCAAGGCAGCCGCACCGGCTGATACCTATTACTATCTCGCCGCCGACCTCGGCGAAGCCGTGCAAGACCTGCAAATCAAGATTGCATCGCGTATCAACAAAAACTCGGTTAATACCAATGACCGCCCGACGCTCGTAGAAGTATATGCTTCTAACGATGATGCCGTGAAGCCCGCCGACGGCGCAGCTACCGGCGACGACGAAGCTTGGACTTACATCGACCAGGCTGCCATCACCTACGACATCGACTACGTGGTAGACGCTGCAACGACTTACTCCAACGACATCGCCATTGCCAACCTCAACCTCGGCAAGGCTTACCGCTACATCCGCCTCGACGTGGTGCGTCGCGGCACGGTGAACCTGCCCAGCGGCGAGAACTATTGGTGGAACTGCTCCGAAGTAGGCCTGTACAAAGCATCTTACAATGCTGAGAAATCGCTCATCACGGCCGTGCCCGAAGAAATCGTGACACGACTGACCGAACTGCTTGCCACAGCTAATGACGAACTCATCGACGAGGCCGCAACGCAGGAAACCATTAACGCGCTCAAAGCTGCTTACGAAGAATTCCTCGCCCACTATCCCGATCCGCAGATTGTGCTCAACCTCCTCGAAGAGGCACAGGCTCAACTCGACGCTGCCGACGACTCTCAGGATGCCCTCGGTTACTTCAAGCCCGGTAGCAAGCAAGAACTTGCCAACACGATTGCCGCGCTCCAAGGTCAGGTGAAGGACGTGATGACCATCGACGAAATCAACACGATTAAGGATGCCCTCAACGCAGCCCTTGCCAAGTTCAACGCTGCCCTTATCCAGCCCGCCGACGGCGTATACCTCTGGATAAAGAGCGCAACGACTTCCGATATCAATGAAGAAACCGGCGAAGAAAAGACCGCTATTGACTCTTACCTCTATGCACAGGGCAACGGTTCGCGTCAAGTGAAGTGGCTCATTCCCGAAGATATGGGCAACCGCCTGAACTACGTTTGGAAAGCCATCAAGACCGACGAAGGCTACAAGTTCCTCAACGTCGGCACAGGCGAATACCTCAACCGCGTGCTCGGCAACGGCCAGGCCGTGACGACCTCCGTTGAAGGCGACACCTGCGTTGTTACCCTCCGCTCCGCTAAGATTGCCGGCGCATTCAACGTAGTGATGAACGAAGGCGTATTCATGAACGCCGAACCTCAGAGCCACAACGTGGTAACTTGGGGCGTTGCTAATGGCGCCGACAACTCTGCATTCGTATTTGAAGAAGCAGAATGGCTCGACGGCGTTTATGCTTACAACGTGAGCGCAACTGCCGGCTTCATGACCCTGCCGTTTGAAATCCGAGAGGCTGCCAACGGTACGCTCTACAAGGCACTCGGCGTGAAGGATCATGCTCTGCAACTCCAGGAAGCCACGAGCATTCCCGCAGGCGAGCCCTTCTACTATGTGCCCGGCGTGAACGATGAGAGCCAGGCCATTACGACCGAAAACTTCACGCTGCCCGCTTCTGATTACAGCGAAGTAGTTACTACGCTCGAAGCCAAGACGGTGAACGGCCTCGTAGGCGTATTCGAAGCAACCAAGGTTGTCAAGGATTGCGGCTACATCTTCAACGGCACCATCGTTACGACCAATGCCGGCCAGGTAATCGCTGCCAACAGCGCATACCTCGCAACGGAAGTGGCCACCGAAGAGACCGGCACGATCAATCTCCCGATTGACGGCACGATTAACTCTATCAACAGCATCAGCCTCGACAGCACGATGCCTACACAGGTAGACGTTTACACGCTCACGGGTGTGAAGGTTCGCTCCAACGTCAATGCCGGCGGCGCAACCCGCGGCTTGAACAAGGGCCTCTACATCATCGGCGGCAAGAAGATTTTCGTTAAGTAAAATCTGATAGATACAACCAACTCATGCAAAGAGGGCGTGCTGCGGCACGCCCTCTTTTTTGTGCTATTGTATTGAACATAAAACAGAATTAATACCTTTCAAAATCTTATTCAAGCAGGGCTTGCCCGGCAGGGCGGCAAACTGGCGCAGCTCAATGCCGAGGACGGCAAGCAGCGCGTGCGCTTCCTGCTCACAGGCCTCTATCTGCAACTCCACAACCTGCGCAACGGCCAAGAGGTATATGCCGCCAACGCCGCGCTGGCTCGACAACTCATTGAGCAGATGCACAAGCGGCGCGAGCACGTGCTGGAAATGGTGTATTATGAAGAAGTGATGCACTATGCCGACCATATCTACTAGCGGCTCAACCAATGGTCGCTGCCGGGCATCTGGGCGGGCTGCCTGTTCTCGCTCGGTTGGCTGCGCCTTAGGCGTTGGAACGCCTACAAACTCATCGCCGTGGGGCTGGCGGTCTTCTCGCTCTACGCCGCCGGTTTCTATTTCCTTGCCGACAGTTCGCTCAACAGCGAAGCCCTGCGCCTGCCGCTCGTGTTTCGCGGCTTTTCCTACGCCGTGCTGAGCATCGCCCTGATGTGGTGCCTGCACGAAACCATGTCGTTCCAGCATTTCTTCCAGGCCCTGAGCATTTTCAATATCCTCCACATGTTTGTGGGCGGCCTTGCTGGTGCCGCGCTCCACGCCCGGGGATTGAACTACTATGTAGCAGACGGCTTTGCCCGCTATTCGGGCTACCTCGACGAGGTGCGCGGCTTACAAACGCCCGTAGACTTTGCCCGATATATGGAGCAAATGGTGGAAAACCTGCTGGCGCAGAGCGTCAAGATACTCTTCGGCTGGACGCTCTATGCCGCCCTGTTCTTTGCCCTGCTGATGCTGCTTTGGGACATACCCGGCGTGCGCCGCCGCGTGAAGCATATGCAAACTTGGCCGCGTGTGGGCTTGCAGGTGCTCAACGGCGTGCGTCGCCAACAAAAATTGCTCCGCTTGCGGCGCAAACGGAGCAAAATGGAATAAGAGTCTGTTTTGTTATTTCTTCCACTTGGCCAAAAGCCAAGGCAGGGCGGTCCAGAGGTGGCGGGCGGCGGTGGCAATCATAAAGAGGCCGAACCAGTAATGCCAAAGTCCGAGGTGCGGAATCTTAACGGGCGAAAATTGTTTGACGATGCCCGTAAGCAGCAGGGCGGCGCAGATGCCCAGCAGGATCCACGTGAAGCGGCGGAACCAGGGCTTTGCTTTCATCTTTTGCAGCACGGGCAGGCACATCTGCACATGTAGCAGGGCGCAGAGCGAGAAGAGGTAGCCTGCATAATAATGTATGGCTTTGAGCACGGCACGCGGTTCGATAACGATGCCGTGCTTTTTCAGATGAAGCATGATGCCCGTTGCCGCCACAATGACGAGGCAGGCGGTGAGCACTGTATCGATAATGCGTTTATAGCGTTTCATAGTTCTATTTATAAATAGGTTATTTCACAATATCTTCTGCCTCGTCCATATATATATTATATGTATAGTCCGTTTACTTTATTCGCGAATCCTGCGGGTTGCGCAGGCCGCTTGCGCCGGTGAGGAAGGCTTTGGCGGTGCCGAAGTTGAGGTTCATGTCGAGGCGTACGGGGATATGGTTCTTGTCGTCGGTGATGTAGAAGGTGATGACGTCCTCCTCCTTGCCTTTCTTGTTTTTCTCTACAAACGAGAAGACGAGGCAACGGTAAGTGACGGGCTGGTTCTCCATTTTGAATTTCTTCTTGCCGCGATACACGATGCTGTTCCATTCGCATTTCTTGCCCTCCGCCATGAGGAAGTTAATGCGGTGGCCAACCTTCATCTTCGAAGCATCGAACGAGCGGGCGCGGAGCATCATCGAGAGCATGTCGTAGGCGCAGTAGCGGCTCGAATACTGGTTGTTGATGACGTAGTCGTTGTTTTTTTGAAAACGCATCTTCATGGCGCACTGCCCCGAGGGGTAACTGTACCACACCTCGTCCTTTCGGTAGGTCTTGCCTTCGAGTGCGCCTTTGAAGTAGTAGCGTGGGGCGAGGTCGAGGCCCGTGTAGGTAATCAGCGTGTCGCGCATCACGAAGAAGCGGTCGGCCTTGGCGTTCCCGCGTGTGATGAGATAGGTGCGGTAAGCTGGTTCGCCTTGATAGGTGGCAGAAGAAACGTTCATCGAAGCCGTGCCAACTTTCACCCATACGAATTTCCAGTTGAAATACAAATCGTAAAGCAGCGTTTCGCCGCTTTTGAACGCCGTGTTTTCAGCCGTGCATTGCGCCTGCGTCCGCAAGGCGGAGCACAGCGAAAGGAGGATTATTATGGACAAAAGCTTTTTCATGGGAGTTACGTTAATCATTTACTGTTGATATCGCGCATTGGTGGAATTTGAAAGTGCATGTCCTGTGGCGTAGTGCCTCCTGGCACATCGTCTTCGCCTCGCCTATCCGAGGACTTCGTCCCCGGTTACCGTCGCTGCGCTCCGTAGTGCCTTCCAGGCACTTAGCACATTCAACCAACGCGTTTTAATTTATTATACGTTTATTTCTTTGCCGCCGCTCTTTCGGCATTGCGGCTTTGGGGCGTTGCCTTTCCGGCTTCTTTCTGCTTGATGAGTTCTTTAGGCTTCTGCTGCGTGCGTGGCAGTTCGCGGGCGTGCCACGTCTGCTCGATGTCCCAGTTAGCCTTTACATCGAAATGCATGGGGCAGTAGAACACCTCCTCCGCCTGCCGCCCCTCGGCATAGCAGCCCTCGTCCCAACGCCCGTTGCCGTTGGCATCAACGAAGAGGCGCACGTAGTACGTGCCGACATTAAGGTAGAAGAAATCCGCGCCGTGGCGGGCGTTCACCCTTTCGCGCCGAACGGTCTTCTCGCCCGAGAGCAGTTCCACGACGGCCGTGGTGTCGACGTCGGGGATAATGAGAAAGAGCGCGCCGTAAGAATCTTCGGAAGGTATATGTATGGATTGCGTGGTTTTCCTGTTCTCTAATCCGTACAGTCCCGTCACGGCCGCCGAGTCAATCGTCAGTTCGTATTCCTGCCCCGGCCGCCACTCGGCGTAGAGCGTATAGTCGAGCAAGGCTGCCGAGTCACGCTCGAGGCGGAAAGGCGCGTCTTCAAACACGCTGTCGCGCTTGAGTTGCAGATGAAAGGCGGCGGTGTCGATGCGTGCGGGCGGTTCGGAAAATGAAAAGTGCACGTTGCCCAGCGGCGAAAGCGTGCCGGCGAGACCTTTGCCGAAAGTGAGGTATTCCTTCGGCGGCTGCTCGTTGGAAAAGTCGCCGCGCTTGTGGCGCTTCTCGCGCTGCTTCTCCCATTTCTCCAATTCTTCGGCTTTCTGCTTGGCGCGTTTGGCAAAAGTGAGGCGCGGCACGAGTTCCAGCGTGTCGGTGCGGCTGATGGCCAAGCCCGTAGAGTCGTCGGTCGTTTCGTAGGTGTAGGCCATTTGCAGCGTGTCCTGCTCAATCAGACTGCCTGGGCGCAGCCAGTAGGTGAGGGTGTCGCCCGTGGCATTGCGCTGTTCCAGGAAGGCATCTTTCTCGTCGAAGTTAAGACCCTTGATGACGGGCACGTCGGCCGAGGGGGCGGTGAAGTAGACGCGAAACCATTCCGGCGCGTCGCGCTGCGTCTTGAGCAGCATGCGGCTGTTGCGCTTTTCGGTGAAGGAGAGCAGCACCACGTCGTCGGGCGCATAGCGCGTGATGGGCGTGAGTTTCACGGTGTCGATATGCACCGTGTCGCGCCAGAGCGTGTCGCGGCGCACGTCGGCTATGGCGCGGGGCACAATGGTGTCACGGCTGAATGCCAGCAGCTCACCCGGCGCGTAGCGGAAGTCGCCGTCCATATCTTTTAGTGCATAGATGCGGTAGTTGCCGGGCGCAACGCCCTTGATGCAGAAGCGGCCGTTGCCGTCGGTGCGTGCCACGCGGTCGAAAGGCAACTTGACAAACGCCGAGTCCTGCAGGTTCTTGTGCAGTCCCACGAGCACGCCCTTTTGCGGCTCGAGGTCTTCGGCGTTCAGCACGTGCCCCGCCACCTCCATCGTGTCGATTTGCGTGCCTGTGGAGAAGTAATAGGTGAAGTTGCCGAACGGGTTGCCCTCGTTGTTGTCTACGATGGCATCTGAAAAGTCAATGGTGTAAGTGGTTTCGGGCTTGAGGCTGTCGAGGAGCGACACGGAGATTTTGCGTCCCATGGCCTTGATTTCAGGCATTTCTATCTGCGGCGGCGACACGATGACCTTTTCCGAAATGTTCTCCACCTTGATGAGTTCGTTGAAGAGAATGCTCACCTTCTTGTCCGTCCTTTGCGTGGCACCCAGTTCGGGATACATCTCCACGATTTTCGGCGGCGTTTCATCGTAAGGGCCACCGTCGGGCCCGCTGCCGGGGTTGGCGCAACCGTAGAGCGTGGCGAGCACCAAGGCGAAGCAGGAAGCAAGGAGAAGGGGAATATATATTTTTCTGTACATGCGTATAAGTATTATTCAAAAGGGTTTTAATTCAAAGGGTTTTAGATAAAAACCATGAAAAACATCTTGCTTCGTTTGAAGCCCTTGGGCTACGCCGCCGGTCTTAATGCCGAGCCTGCGACCCTATCGGCTCGCGCTCGCCCTTAATCCCTGCGGCTGCGGTCGGTGCCCGCCCGCTTCAAACGCCGCAAGGAAAAAACAAGGAAAAACCCGTGAGACCTTGATGTCGTCGAAATAGGAACGACATTTTTTCATTGGGGACGGGTTTTTCTGGTTTTTATCTTAATTCAATCAACGCCTATGACAAGTCGCGCGGGAAATACGCCCCTACATCATCCCCAGCACCTCGTCCATGATGCGCCGGTCATTGCAGAGGCGGGGCACTTTGTGCTGTCCGCCGAGCTTGCCCTTGCTTTTCAGCCAAAGGTCGAAGAGTCCCTTTGGGGCGGCGATTACTTCGAGACGTTGCAGCGTGAGGTTCTTGTAGCGCTTGGCCTCATAGTCGGAGTTGAGCGTTTGCAGGGCCTGGTCCAACTTCTCGGCAAAGGTTTCGAGGTTTTGTGGCGGGCGGTCGAACTCTATGAGCCACTGGTGGCGGCAGCTGCCGCGGTCGTTCATGAAGACCGGCGCGGCGGTGTAGTCCTTCACCTGCGCCCCCGTGGCGGCGCAGGCAGCCTGCAAACCGCGCTCGGCGTTGTCCACAATCAGTTCCTCGCCGAAGGCGTTGATAAAACTCTTGGTGCGTCCCGTGATGACAAACTTGTAAGGGTCGGTCTGCGTGAAGCGCACCGTGTCGCCAATCATGTAGCGCCACAGTCCGCCCGTGGTGGTAATCACCATGGCGTAGTTGCGCCCCGTCTCAACCTCCCAGAGCGGCACGGCCTGCGCCTCGGGCATACCCACGTCTTCCAAGGGTACGAACTCGTAGAACACGCCGTAGTCTATCATCAAGAGCATGGCGGGGTCGGCAGGGTCGTCCTGCAAGCCGAAGAAACCCTCCGAGGCGTTGTAGGTTTCCATATAGTGCATGCCGGGATTGGCGATGAGGCGGCGATATTGCTCGCGATAGGGCGTAAACGCCACGCCGCCGTGGAAGAACACCTCCAAGTTTGGCCACACTTCGCATATCGGCTTGCCGGTGAGCTCTATCACGCGGTTGAGCACCGCCATCATCCACGACGGCACGCCGCTGAGGTTCGTGACGTTCTGCCGTGAGGCTACTGCGGCGATGCGGTCGCGCTTTTCCTCGAAGTCGCTCAGCAGCGCAACCTTTTTAGAGGGCGTGCGCACGAGGTTCACGAGCGGATTGATGTTTTCGATGAGGATAGAACTAAGGTCGCCCACGAGCGAGTGGGGGAGGTTGTAGTTTGGCGCGTGCGACCCGCCGAGTATCAGGGCCCGCCCGTCGAAGAGGCGGCTCTTCGGGTTGTTGCGCAGGTAGAGCGCCACGGCGTCTGTGCCGCCTGCGTAGTGCGTGTCGCGCAAGTAGCGTGCGCTCACGGGGATAAACTTGCTCTTGTCGTTGGTCGTGCCCGAAGATTTGGCGTACCATTTCACGCGCCCCTTGCACAGCACGTCGGCCTCGCCCCGGCGCATACGGTCGATGTCGTCTTTGAAATCATCGTAGGTAGAGATAGGCGTGCGCTCCGCAAAGCGGTCGTAGTCCATTCCCGGCGCATAGCGGTGCGCCGCGGCCCACTGCGTGCCGGCGGCATCGGCGAGCAGCCTTGCCAGCACGCCGAGCTGTATGTCCTTAGCCTCGGTTTCGTAGCGCCCAATGGCTTTGAGGCGGGCGTTGAAAAACGGGCGGATTATTCTTGTGATGCTCATAGAAGATTATTTTTCTTTCCTCGCGTGCTTCCACCTGTTGTGGCTCCACAGCCAGAGGTGCGGCGCGCGGTGTATCATGTCTTCAAGTTCCTTCATATAAGTCTCCGTGAGCTTGTAGTCGGGAAAGTCCTGCGGGCGGTCGGTCATGCGGCGCATCACGCAGCGGTAATAGCCCCGGTGCGGGCGCGTCACGTCGGCGAAGTACACCGCCGCGTTCACCTTCTTGGCAATGCGCTCCGTGCCCGTGAGCACCGGCGTGTCGTGGTTGAGAAAGTTGACCCAGTCGTGCGTGTTGCTTCCGCCCGGTGCCTGATCCGAGATAAAGCCGATAATCGAGCGCATGCCCTCGCGGCGGAGCGAAAGCACGCGGCGCAGCGCGTCGTATTTGGGGATATTTTCTGCTCCGAAGCGCGTGCGCAGGTCGGAGAACAAGCCGTCAAACAAACGGTCGTTGAGCGGGCGGTAAAGCTGGGCGCAATGCGTCTCGGGGTTCTTGGTCCAAATGGGCAGCGTGCTGATCCATTCCCAGTTGCCGTAATGCCCGAGGTAGAGGAACACGAAGGGGTGGTCCTTCAAGTCACGCTCCAAATCCTCTATGCCCTCAAACGACATGCGCCGCATGATTTCCTCGCGGCTCACCGTGAGCAGCTTGAGCGTCTCAAAGGCGTAGTCGCAGAAAAAGCGGTAAAACCTGCGCTCTATCTGCTTGATGCGCCTCGGCGAAGCATCGGGGAACGACGTTACAAGGTTTCTGCGCACCACCTTACGGCGATAGCGCACAATGAAATAGACCACCGGACAACAGAGGTCCGAGATGAGGTAAAGCAATTGCAGAGGCATGCGCGAGCACGCGCGCAAAATATTAATGAGTAAATTTTCAAGACGTATTTTCATATAGTCGCAAATTCTTTGATTGCCGACAGGGGCGTCTCGTTTATTATTTTCCTTGAACCGCCGCCTATCTTATTTGCAAAGGTATATATTTTTGTGCGAAACGGCCGCTTGCTGCGCAGCAAATGCGGTAAATGAGGAAAAAAGAAGAAGTTTTGCGCGATAATAGCGCGTTTCCAGCCAGCGGCTTTTCCGTCCTGCCGTCTGCGCCTCAGCATGATAATTTTTCTTTTTTCCTTGAAAATTCTTCCTAAGCCCGAGCTATTTTTCACTATCCTATAAGATAATTTCTATTACAAACTTTGTAACACATATTACAAAGTTTGTAACACATGTTAGCAAGTTTGTAATACATGTTACAAAGTTTGTAACAAAAACTCTCTTATGGGACAGGAAAAACTTTCAAGCATTTAGGGAAAAATTCTTCGGGCTTAGAAAAAAATATTGGCGGGCAAATTGCTTGCCCGTGCTTACAAATGGGCGTTGCAACGCTGTGAAATTTTACTATCTCGTATGAAAATCGTAATTTTGCACACATATAATATTTACAAAAGCCCTTTTGTCTCCCCTTATGAAGATTTTGTTTTTCCGCACCCCCGCCGGCAGCATCATTGCCACGCAGGTGGACCACATGCTTTCGGAAGAAGAAAGCAAGAAATTGTGCTGGCTTTACGGCAACGCCGAATTGCTTGAAAATGATACACTCGCAGGACGCTTCGCCGGCCCGCGACGCGAAATGATAACGCCTTGGAGCACCAATGCCGTGGAGATCACCCAAAACATGAACCTCTGCGGCATTGCGCGTATAGAGGAGTTCTTCCCCGTGCCCGACAACGCCGGCGACGACTGCTGCGACCCGATGCTGCAACGCCTCTACGACGGGCTGGATCAGGACATCTTCACCGTGCACCACACGCCCGCGCCCATCATCTACATAGAAGACCTCGACGCCTACAACGAGCAGGAAGGCCTCGCCCTCTCGCCCGCCGAGATAGAGTATCTCCACGGCGTGGAGCAGCAACTCGGGCGGAAGCTCACCGACTCCGAGGTGTTTGGCTTCGCGCAAATCAACTCCGAACACTGCCGCCACAAAATCTTCGGCGGCTCATTTATCATCGACGGCAAGGAGATGCCCTCCTCGCTCTTCGCGATGATTAAGAAAACCACGCAGGAAAATCCGCATAAGATAGTCTCTGCCTACAAGGATAACGTGGCGTTTGCCGAAGGCCCGCGCATCGAGCAATTTGCTCCGAAGGACCACTCCACGTCCGACTACTTCGCTGTGACGGACATCGACAGCGTGATTTCCATCAAGGCCGAAACACACAACTTCCCCACCACCGTGGAACCGTTCAACGGCGCGTCCACGGGTACGGGCGGCGAAATACGCGACCGCATGGGCGGCGGCGTGGGCTCGTGGCCGATAGCCGGCACGGCGGTCTACATGACCTCGTACCGCTCCCCGCTCGCCTCATCGTCCACCCAGACCGCCCACAGCCTCGCCCCGCGCCCCTGGCTCTACCAGACGCCTGAGCAAATCCTCATCAAGGCCTCCAACGGCGCGTCGGACTTCGGAAATAAGTTCGGGCAGCCCCTCATCACGGGTTCCGTGCTTACCTTCGAGCACACGGAGAACGGCGAGCAGTACGGCTACGACAAAGTTATTATGCTGGCCGGCGGCGTGGGTTACGGCACGCGCCGCGACTGCCTGAAAGGCACGCCCCAAAAGGGCAACAAGGTTGTGGTGGTAGGCGGCGATAACTATCGCATCGGCTTGGGCGGCGGCTCCGTGTCGTCGGTCGAGACGGGACGCTATTCGAGCGGCATCGAACTCAACGCCGTGCAGCGCGCTAATCCCGAGATGCAGAAGCGTGCCAACAACCTCGTCCGCGCCCTCTGTGAGGAGGAGGTCAACCCTGTGGTGTCGATCCACGACCACGGTTCGGCAGGCCACGTAAACTGCCTCTCGGAACTCGTGGAGGAATGCGGCGGCCGCATCGACATGGCAGCATTGCCCATTGGCGACCCCACACTCTCGGCCAAGGAAATCATTGCCAACGAGAGCCAGGAACGTATGGGCCTGCTCATTCAGGAGGAACACCTCGACCACGTGCGCAAAATTGCCGAGCGCGAGCGCGCCCCGATGTACGTGGTGGGCGAGACCACCGGCGACGCGCACTTCTCGTTTGTGCAGGCCGACGGGCAGCGACCCTTCGACCTCGATGTGGCGCAGATGTTCGGGCATTCGCCCAAGACGGTGATGACCGATGAAACCGTGGAACGCCGCTACGAGGACGTGAAATACTCCGTATCAGAATTAGACGAATACATTAACAACGTGCTCTGCCTCGAAGCCGTTGCGTGCAAGGACTGGCTCACGAATAAGGTGGATCGCAGCGTGACGGGCAAGGTGGCGTTCCAGCAGACGCAGGGCGAGTTGCAGCTGCCCCTGGCAGACTGCGGCGCCGTGGCGCTCGACTATCGCGGCCGCAGCGGCATTGCCACCGCCATCGGTCACGCCCCGCAGGCAGGGCTTATCGATCCCGCGGCGGGTTCCGTGCTGGCCGTGGCAGAGAGCCTTACCAACCTCGTGTGGGCACCGCTGGCCGAAGGCCTCGACAGCGTGAGCCTCTCCGCCAACTGGATGTGGCCCTGCCGTGCTCAGAAGGGCGAGGACGCACGCCTCTATGCCGGCGTGAAAGCCTTGTCGGACTTCTGTATCGCCCTTAAAGTAAATGTGCCTACGGGCAAAGACTCGCTCTCTATGACGCAGAAATATCCCGACGGCACGAAGGTGGTGTCGCCCGGCACGGTCATCGTGAGCGCGGGCGGCGAGGTGAGCGACGTGCGCCGCGTCGTTGGTCCTGTGGTCAATGCCGGCTGCATCGCTTCCACGCTCTATCACATCGACTTCTCCTACGACAGCCAGCGCCTCGGTGGCTCCGCTTTCGCCCAAAGCCTCGGCTACTTGGGTTCCGCCGCGCCCACCGTGGCTAACCCCGAATATTTCCGCGATGCGTTCAACGCCGTGCAGCAACTCGTGAAGGAAGGCCTTGTGCTCGCCGGTCACGACATCTCCGCCGGCGGCTTGATTACCTGCCTTTTGGAAATGTGTTTCGCCAACACAGAGGGCGGTCTCGACATCAACCTCGACGGCTTCGGCACGAGCGACCTCATCCACGCACTCTTCGCCGAAAATCCCGGCGTGGTGGTACAGGTGGCCGACAAGGACAAAGAGGCTTTTGAGGACATCATGGGCGAGGCCGGCGTGGCATATATGGCCATCGGCCGCCCGTCGGAAGAACGCCAGATTATGGTGGAGAAAGACGGCAAGACCTATCAGTTCCTCATCGACTACCTGCGCGACGTGTGGTATGCCACGTCGTGCGAGCTCGATGAAAAGCAGAGCATGAACGGCCGCGCCCGCCTGCGCTTCGAAAACTACAAGCAGCAGCCCCTCACCCTCGATATCAAGCACAACTCCTTGGACGGCAAACCCTTTGCCGGCACCTTCGCGCAACTGGGCATCGACCCCGACCGCCGCACGCCCTCCGGCGTGAAAGCCGCCATTATCCGCGAAAAGGGTACGAACGGCGAGCGCGAAATGGCATACGCCCTCTATCTCGCAGGCTTCGACGTGAAGGACGTGATGATGACCGACCTCATCACCGGCCGCGAGACGCTCGACGACATCAACATGATAGTCTTCTGCGGCGGCTTCTCCAACTCCGACGTGCTCGGCTCCGCCAAAGGCTGGGCGGGCGCATTCCTCTTCAACCCCAAGGCAAAGGCTGCGCTCGACCGCTTCTATGCGCGTCGCGACACGCTCTCGCTCGGCGTGTGCAACGGTTGCCAACTGATGATAGAACTCGGATTGATTAACCCCGACCACACGGAGCGTGCCCGAATGCTCCACAACGACTCCCACAAGTTTGAGAGCGCGTTTGTGGGCGTACAGGTGCCGCAAAACGAGAGCGTGATGTTCGGTTCGCTGAGCGGCGACACACTCGGCATCTGGGTGGCGCACGGCGAGGGCAAGTTCAGTTTGCCACTGCCTGAAAGTGCCTACAACGTGGTGCTGAAATATGCCTACGATGCCTATCCCGCCAACCCCAACGGCAGCGACTACGCCGTGGCAGGCATTGCTAGTCCCGACGGCCGCCATCTCGCCATGATGCCCCACTTGGAGCGTGCCTTCTATCCCTGGCAAAATCCCTACTATCCCGCCGCACGCCGCAGCGAGGACGTGACCCCGTGGATGGAAGCCTTTGTGAATGCCCGCAAATGGGTGGAGGCGCACAAGGAATAAGATTTTGTAAATTCTATAACTGCGATGTGTCAGCATCGCATGCGTTGACAAGTGCCGGTATCCCCCTCTGCGGGTGCCGGCACTTGCTAAAAAGGGGCGCGGCAAAGCTTTCAAACGGCATTTTTCATAAAAATATCGCGTTTCATAGCAAAAAAAGCGCGTTAGACTTTGCCACCCGAAAATAAAACCCTACTTTTGCACTCGCAATTCGATATCGCGTTATGCGATATTCGGGGTGTAGCTCAGCCCGGTTAGAGTACGCGTCTGGGGGGCGTGTGGTCGCTGGTTCGAATCCAGTCACCCCGACTGAATTGCC
>OBLI01002339.1_pt1 | contig 16319 bp, 15 predicted proteins | sample 1519701 | NCBI WGS metagenome assembly OBLI01 (sample SAMEA3663005, study PRJEB22513) | pig gut metagenome | biome: pig gut; feature: pig-associated habitat; material: faeces | place: France | collected 2012 | reverse complement strand
TAGTCAAATATTTTATTAATTTCTTTTGTAATTATTTTCTTTATTTTTTTAAATAGATTATTAATAGCTTCTTTTATAGCATCTAGCAGTTTATCTAATAGTTCTTCTATGAATGATTTTTCTTCTTTTGTATCATTTTTATTTTTTAATTCATCTTTAGTATTATTATTTGTTTCATTTTGTACTTCATCACTCCATACACCCAATTTGGATTGTTTTGCTTTTTCTTCTTCTTGTTGTAATTCTTCTGTATACATGTATTTTCCATATAAGTATGATACTTTGGCATAGCCTTTTTCTATAAGTTCTTTTTGAAGAAGTGAATCATCTACAAATATCCAACCTAATTCTCTTTCATATTTATCAGTTTTGGAACTGCCTTTATCATATTCAATTTCTAATTTTTTTGCATTTTTAACTCTATTGCATGTATAGTCACTTGCTTCTTTTCCATATGGCTCAACTCCTTTTTTAGGATGTTTAGTTTCAGGAGTATCTATGGCTAAAAATCTTATTGTTGTTTTTTTCCCTTCTATTAGGACTCTTATTGTATCTCCATCAACGCAAGATTCAAACGTTACCTCTTTTCTTTCAGCGTATACATTAGTTAAAAAACATATAAAACATAAAAATATTATTACTATCTTTCTCATAATAATATTTTATCATAATTTACGTACTTAAAAAAGAATTTTATAAATTAAAAAGATTAACTTTCGTTAATCTTTTATTTAACTTAACTCACTAAGTTTATTATTATATTTAGTGTATGACTTTTCTATTTTTTTATCTTCTTCTACTGGTATTGAGTACCAACCTTTTTCAAACATTAAATTAAATATATCACGAGATATATCTTTAGTATCTTCAAATATACTCATTACCTTTTTATATAAGTATTTATTACTCATTTCATTTATCGCAACACTATAACTGTTAGATATACTTTTTTCTGATAAAAGAATATCATTTAATATATCTTCTTCACTCATACATTCATCTTTAGGTGTTTGTTCACATTTATTTTTAATTTCTTCCATAATATCCTCCTACTCTAAAACTTCTAATAAATCTTTATAATGTTTAAAATGCATTTTCTTTATTTTAGTTAATAATTCTATTATCTTTTCGTCCTCTACGCATTCCAAATATGCATATACTTTTTTATTCATAATTAAATTCCAATTAAGCATATCTTCTATATATAATAAATCTTTTATTGAAATTATATTTGGTACTTCTTTCATTTTTTCCTCCTAGTTATATTATTTACAAAAGTGTATATAATAATAGTGTAAAATTTTTCCAAAAAATTTTATAAAATTAGCACTTGCTATTGACAAGTGCTAATTATTGAGTATAATTATAATTGTTAGGAGATGAGAATAATGAGTTTATTACCAGAAAAGTTTTATTTAGATGATTTCTTTGATGATTTTGTACCAATGTCAAGAATGCCAAGAAATGATATGAAATGTGACATTTATGAAAAAGGTGGTAGAATTCATATTGATATGGATGTACCAGGATTTAATAAAGATGATGTTAAAATCGACTTAGATGATGGAATTCTTACTATTGTAGCTACTAAACATGAAGAAAAAGAAGATAAAGATAAAAATTACTATCGTAAAGAAAGAACATTTGGTACATTCAAAAGACAATTTAACGTTGGAAACGTTAATGAAGACTCTATAGAAGCACATTTCAATAACGGTGTTTTAAAGATAAACTTCCCTAAAGAAGAACAAAAACAATCAAAGAAATTCATTGATATAAAATAAGTAATTAAAACAAGGATACTTCATAAGAAGTATCCTTTTTAAATAAAAAAAAAGACCTTTCGGTCTATTTTGTAACATTAAATCTAAATAAGCAAATATCTCCATCTTGCATAATATATTCTTTTCCTTCAAGTCTTGCTTTACCTGCTTCTTTTACTTTTAATTCGCTTCCATAATTTACTAAGTCTTCATAACTCATTACTTCTGCTTTTATGAATCCACGTTCAAAGTCAGTATGAATAAGTCCTGCACATTCAGGTGCTTTCATTCCATCTTTAAATGTCCATGCTCTTACTTCATCTTTACCTACTGTAAAGAATGTTTTAAGGCCAAGTAGATGATATGTGTTATGAATTAATTGATCTAAACCACTATTTTGAATTCCTAAATCTCTTAAAAATTCTTGTTTAGATTCTTCATCTAACTCTGAAAGTTCACTTTCTATTTTAGCACACATAAGTACTACACTTGCATTTTCTTTAGCAGCGTATTCACGTACTTTATTTACATATTCATTGTCTTTGGATAGTAAATCTTCTTCTGATACGTTTGCTAAATAAATGAATGGCTTTTGTGTTATTAGATTATATGTTTTAATTAATTTATTTTCTTTTTCATCAAATGTTTCTAATCTAAGCATTTTTCCACTACTTAATATTTCTTTTAGTTTTTTTAGAAGTGCTACTTCATAAAGTGCTTCTTTATCATTTGATGTTACTGCTTTTTTTTCTATTCTAGACAATCTTCCTTCAACTATTTCAAGATCACTTAAAATAAGTTCATAATTAACTATCTCTATATCTCTTACTGGATCAATATTACCTTCTACGTGAATAATATCTTTATTTTCAAAACATCTTACTACTTGTACAATTGCATCAACTTCACGAATGTTTGCTAGAAATTTATTTCCTAAACCTTCTCCAGTTGAAGCTCCTTTTACTAAGCCAGCTATATCAATAAATTCATATTGAGTTGGTATTACTCTTTCTGGCATATACATTTCATTTAATGTTTCTAATCTTTTATCTGGTACAGTAACTACTCCAACATTTGGATCTATTGTTGCGAATGGATAGTTTGCTGCTAAGATATTCTTTTTTGTTATTGCGTTAAATAATGTACTTTTTCCTACGTTTGGAAGACCTATAATTCCTGCTTTAAGCGCCATATGTTACCCCCGGTAATGTATTAATTCCTATAGGTAGTCCGATTAAATACCATGCTACTAATACTACTGCCCAAATAACTGTTATATATGTTGCATATGGTATCATATATTTCGTACTACCAAATAGTGTTATTGTTTCATTGCTTTTATTATATTTTTCTAAGAATGCTATATATATTACATAGTACATAAATAATGGTGTAAGTCCTTTAGTTACTGAATCTGCTGCCGAGAAAATTATTTGGGCAAATTCTGGACTAATACTTTCTGTCATTAATACTGTTACTGTATTTCCTGATAGCATACTCCATTTTAATGTTGAACTTGGACAGAATATATTAACTAATGCTACTAGTGCAAATACTGTTAATATTAGTCCAATTCCTGAAAACTTAAGTCCACCTATTATTTTAGATGTCCAAGCTACTAATACCATTCCTATTCCACTTTCATCATAAATATTAATAAATAATGATGCAAAGAATAGTAGTACCAATATACTTCCAATTCCATCTAATGAATAACCTAAGCTTTCTGCTATATCATTATTATTTTTTATTGTTTTTGTCATTAATCCATATCCAAGTCCTATTATTACAAATAATAATGTAATTATAAATATGAATCCTTTATTAAACATAGAATTTACTCCGAAAAGCATATCTATATATTTTGTACTACTTGAATCAAGTAATACTCCTGATAAAGGTAATCCTGGAATTATCATATAAATAATTATTAATGTATATAAGAATCCAGCACCTATTCCTATAATTAATCCTCTTAATTCTCTATTTGTGATTTTTACTTCTTCTTCTTCAGTTTCTATTCTTGGTAACTTTGGCATTATTATTTTCTCTGTAATATGAGTAAATACTATAGATGTTATTATTAATACTGCTATCATTATAAATAATGCGAAGAATACTCCAATTTTATATTTTGGATCTGTTACATTTGCTGCATTTAATGTCATTGTTAATAGTGTACTATCATTTGCTGATAAGAATACATTTATTCCATATCCAAATGAAAGTGATGCAAACGATGCTACAATTCCTCCAAGTGGATTTCTTCTTCCATATTTAAATAATAATGCACCTATTGGCAACATAACTACAAATCCGACTTTACCTAATAATGAGAATATTAAACTTAAGAATACCAATATATATGTTATTGTATATCTCTTTGAGTTTCTAGTCAGTATCGTGAAAAATGTTTTCATGAATCCTGATTTTTCTAAAACTCCTACTCCTATAAGTACAATTATAAGTGCACCTAATGGTTCAAAGTTAACAAATCCATTAACGGCTGTTGTTATAATATGTTTAATTCCTTTAGTACTAAATAAGCTTTTTACTTCAACTACATTATTAATAAGTTCACTTGATACTTTATTAACTGTTGTATACTCACCTTGAGTGTTAAGTAAATGTAGAAAACCACTTAAAAGTATTATTACAAAGATTAAAATTATAAAGCTCATTATAGGACTTAATTTTAATTTCTTTTTAAACATTAAATTTCCTCAACTTTCTTTAGTTTTTTATCAAATTCAATTCTATCCATCATTATGCTTCTACCACATTTAATGCATTTTATTTTGATATCAACACCAACTCTTGTAACTTCCCATAGGTTTGTTCCACATGGGTGTGGTTTTTTCATAATAACTTTGCTTCCTATTTTATACTCTTTATTCATTTTAATCAACTTTCACTTCTATATTTAATATTTCTAAAACTCTTTCTAAGTCCTTATCACTATTAAACGGAATGATTATTTTTTTATTTTTAATTTTAACTCTACTACCAATAGCATCTCTCATTGCTTCTTCAACATAACCATAATTATTAACTGGTTTAATTTTTATAATTTCATTTTTTCTTTTAAAGTTTGGATTTTGAGCTAATGCTTCTAAAGCACGTACTGATAAATGCTCTAATTTAACTTTTTCAGCAAGTTCTAAAATTAATTCTTCATTTTCAAGTTTACTTAATACTTTAGCATGTCCCATTGATATTAATCCATGTAATATATCATTCTTAACTGATTCTGGAAGATTTAAAAGTCCAAGCATATTTGTTATATAACTTCTACTTTTACCTATTTTGTTTGCTAGTTGCTCTTGAGTTATATTTAATGCTTTGATTAAATTAGCATATGCTTCTGCTTCTTCTATAGCTGATAAATCTTCACGTTGTATATTTTCAAGAAGAGCTATTTGCATCATTTCTTCATCACTGAAATCTTTTATAATAGCTGGTATTTTTTCTACTCCAACTAATTCACATGCTTTTTTTCTTCTTTCTCCAGCTACTATTTCGTAACCTTTTATAGTCTTCTTAACAATAATTGGTTCAAGAACGCCAAACTCTTTTATTGAATTAGCTAATTCTACTAATTTTTCTTGTTCAAAAGTTTTTCTTGGTTGATATGGGTTACTTCTAAGTTCACTTACATTTAATTCAACAATATCTTCTTTTGGTGTGTTTTCAACTATCTCTTCAATTGGGTCAATTGGATTTACATATAATGATTCATTACTAAATAATTGTTCTAAACCTCTTCCTAATGCTTTTCTCTTATTTGTTTCCATTTCTTTCAATCACCTCTTTGGCTAAATTTAAATATGCTAGGGCACCTTTACTTTTTGGATCATATTCTAGTATTGGTTTTCCATGTGATGGTGCTTCAACTAGTTTAACTAATCTTGGAATGATTGTACTAAACACTTTTTCATTAAAGAATTTACGTACATCTTCTACTACTTCTAAACCTAGTAATGTTCTTCCATCTAGCATTGTTAATAAAACTCCCTCTATATCTAAATTTGAGTTAACTTTTTGTTGGATTCTAAGAACTGTATGTAATAATTGATTAACTCCTTCTAATGAGTAATATTCACATTGAATAGGTATTAATACTGAATCTGATGCAGCTAGTGCATTAGTTGTTAATATACCTAAGTTTGGTGGACAATCTATAATTATATAATCGTATCTATCTCTAATTGTATCTAATTGTTTTTTTAATTGTTCTGTAATTATAAATTCTTTATCTTGTACACTTATTTGAATTAACTCTATATCTACACCTGCTAAATCTATTAATGCAGGAATTATACTTAAATTTTTAAATGGTGTTTTTATAATTGTTTCTTTTATATCACATTCGCCCATTATAACATTATAAATACTTTTTTTGATTTTACCTCTATCTATCCCAAGTCCAGTTGTACTGTTACTTTGTGGATCTAAGTCAATTAGTAAAACTTTTTTACCTAAGTGCCCTAGGGAACTTGATAAATTTATACTTGTTGTTGTCTTGCCTACTCCACCTTTTTGATTTACTAATGATATTATTTTTCCCACGATAGTTACCTCTCTTATCTATGTAATATTTTAACATATATTAATTTTTTTGAAAATATAAAACTACAAATATTAAAAAAGAAAATAAAAAAACTATAAAAATATAGTTTTTTATACATATAATTTATTTTTCAATAACTTCTACTATTGCTTCATTATCTAGTAATAACTTATCAGTAAATATTTGATTATCTGATGTTTTAATATATACGGTTGGTGAAATAACAAATGCATTATCATTTAATGAAAAATTATCTGTCACAGCAATTTGTGTTGCATTTTTAATTCCGATATTTTTTAATGTTCCTTTATATTCTTTATTTGATTTTATTTTATCCATTTCATCTATAATTTTATAAACAGAACCATCTGCAGTTAAAATATAAAAATTAGCTTCTCCACTTCCTTGTGCACAATCAATATTTGGTTCATTTTTATCTATGAATTTATCATATGCTATATATGATGTTTCTAAAACCAATAATATTATAACTATAATAAACCCAAAATTTATTTTTTTATTTTCTTCCTATTATATCTCTTGCTGCGACTAGTCCTGTTGCAGCTGCAGTAACAATATTTCCTGCTTTACCTGCTCCATCTCCAACAAAATATATATTATAATTATCTAATTTAAATTTGTTATTAGTATCTATTTCGTTACTAAAAAATTTTATTTCTGGTCCATAAAGTAATGTTTCATCATTATTAACACCAGGTATTATCTTATCTAGTTTTTCTAAACCTTCTAATATGTTTGTAACTATTCTATGAGGAAGAACTAAAGATAAATCTCCTGCTACACAATCTTTAAGAGTTGGTTCTATAAATCCTTTATTTATTCTTTTCCATTCACTTCTTCTTCCTTTTTTTAAATCTCTAAGTGATTGAATTATTGGCTTTCCATCACCTAAAGTATTTGCAATTCTAGCAATACTTTCTCCATATAGTCTTGTGTTTGTTACTGGTTCAGTAAGACCAACTTTACTAATAAATGCAAAGTTGGAATTATTTGATTTAATCTCTTTTAATGAGTGTCCATTTACACATATAAATCCATAATAGTTTTCTTTAGCTACGAATCCTCCCGGATTAGTACAGAATGTCCTTATTTCATCTGTATATGTATCAGTCTTTATAAATATTGTTGGGTCATAAATTACATTAGTAATATCTTCTAATATTTCTTTTCTTACTTCTACTCTTACACCAATTTCAATGCTTTGGCTTGTATATGGTATATTATATTTATCAGCTAGTTCTTGTATCCATTTAGCGCCTGTTCTTCCTGGAGCTACAACTACGTTTTTAGCTATTATATTTTCTTTATTTTCTATTACTAATTCATGTTCATCTTCTTTTTTACTAATTATGTCTTCAACGTTTGAGTTTTCATAAATATCTACATCTTCATTTTCTAAATAATCAGTAAACTCTTTTATATATCCAGGGAGTTTATCACTACCTAAATGTTTCTGTTTAATTACTAAAAGTCTAGCTCCTGTTTTGGCAACTTCTTTTTTTATTTCATTTGCTTCATCCATGTTTGATGGATAGACGTCACTATCCATCTTAAATTTAGTAAATATTTCTTCTGTATCATCTATAAGTTTGTATGCCTCTGATTGTGACATATACTTAAATAAATCACTTTTCCCAAGCTTTGGTATAAAGTTTAATTTACCATCTGAAAATGTTCCTGCTCCACCATATCCTGATAATATTTGACAAACTTTACAGTTTACACATTTTCCACCATTTACTTTCATAGGACACATTCTTGTTTCTGCCCTATGTCCTTTATCAATAAGTGCAACTTTAAGTTTAGGATTTTTTTCTTTAAGTTCATAGGCACAGAAAAGCCCAGCTGGACCTGCTCCTATAATTGCCACATCATACTTTTTCATACTTATTGTTTATTCTCCTTATTCATTTCTTCTTTTTCAAGTTCTCTATATGCTACTTTTCCAACAGCAGTTTTAGGAAGAGATTCTCTAAATTCATATTCTGCTGGTAAACTATATATAGCAAGATTTTTTTCACAATGCTTTCTTATATCTTTTTCTAAATCTTTACTTGGTTTATATCCTTCTTTTAGAACTATAAATGCTTTTGCAACTTGTGTTTTTCTTGGATGTGGTATTCCAATTACTGTACTTGTGAATACAGCTGGATGTTGATTTATTATTGTTTCTATATGTGATGGATATAAGTTGTATCCATTTGAAATTATTATTCTTTTAACTCTTTGTTTGAAATAAATAAATCCATCCTTATCCATACATCCAACATCTCCAGTATGTAACCAAGTTCTTCCATCTTTATGTACTTGAAGGGTTTGAATTGTTTCTTCTAAATTATTTAAGTATCCCATCATTACTGTAGGTCCGCTTATACATATTTCACCATCTTCTCCATATGGTACAGTGTCATGTGTTCCAACTTTTACTATTTTAGTATATGTATCAGGGAATGGAATTCCAATTGAACCTTCTCTATATTCTCCAGTTGGTGTAGCACAAATTGCTGCGCTTGCTTCTGTAAGACCATATCCAACTCTTACTTCTGCAGTACTTCCGTGTTCTTTAAGATATGTATCAACTTTATCTTTTAAATCTCTTGACATGAAGTCTCCACCACTAATCGCACATTTTAAATGTGATAAATCATGTTTTCCCAGCTTCATCTTAGTCATGCTTTCATAAAGTGATGGTACTGCACATACAATAGATATTTCATGTTTGTGAAGTAAATGACCAAATTCTTTTGGTGAGAATTTTGGTATTAATACTACTCTCATACCGCAGCATAGTGTTGTATGAATACATACTCCTAAACCAAAGCCATGGAATATAGGTAATAATGCAAGTATTGATTCTTTATTACCTGATTGTTCTATCATTTTATGGCATGTAAGTGCTAAAGCATTGAAGTTAAGATTAGATAAAAGTATTCCTTTTGGCTTACCACTTGTTCCACCACTATACAGAATAACCGCTGGGTCATTTGGTCCTTTAAGGCATGCAACTTCTCCTTCATAATCATATCCATAATTAATAAATTCTTTCCAAGTCATAATATCATCAGAAAGTTCTATCTTTGGTACAGTTCCTCTACTTTTAAATTTATATAAGAACTTTTTAATATTTTTTAAACTTTCTCCAACTGATGCTACAACTATCTTATTTACTTTTGTATTGTCTACAATATTATGTATTTTTTCATATATTAAGTCTAAAGTTAAAAGAAAAGTTGCTCCTGATGTATTTAAATAATCTTGTATTTCATTTTCTGCTGACATTGGGTGTATTAATGCAGCAACTGCTCCTATCATATTTGCAGCATAAAACATCATTACTGCTTGAGGTGTATTTGGCATAAATATTGCTATTTTATCTCCTTCTTTTACACCTTCTGCTTTTAATGATTTGGCTGTATCTCTTATCATTTCATAGAATGCTCTATATGTATAAGTTCTTCCATAATATTCAATTGCTATATCTTCTGGATATCTTGCTACTGCTTCTAATAAGTATCCTACCATTGTACCATTTGGATACTTTAAGTGTTCACTTACTCCATTTTTATAATATTTAGTCCATGGTGTTAAAACTATATTTTTACGTATAGCTTTATCAAATTCTTTTTGTTCTTTTTTTATTTTCTTTGCCTCTTCTTTTAAGACACGTAATTTTTCTTTTTGAACTTTTTTAGCTTCTTTTTTATTTGTTTTTTCTTGTTTTTTATCAATTATTTCTTCACTATTCTTCATAATTTATTTTTGTATCTGCTCTTTCTTCCAATAATTCTGGATTATTAATTATATATTCAAACATTTTAAATGATTTAGCAAAATAATAACCATCTGCTATTCTCTCATCCATGTTTACACCAAAGTCACAAACATCTATTACTTTTGTTTTACCATTTTCATCTACAGTTGTTTCTTTATGAATTTTTCCCATTGTTGCTAACATTGAGCTAGTTCCAAAATTGGTAAGGTTATGATATATAGAACCAATACCTAAGTTACCTAAATTTGATAAAATAACTGTACTATAGTAAATGTTATCATCTACTAAGCCACGTGGAATCCATCCTTTTTTATCTAACCATTTAATGAATCCTACTAAAGGTATTCTAATAATTCCCGGCATATATCCTATAACATCTACAGCACTATTAGTATTTTCTTTTTTATCTGTTTGCTTTGTATTTCTTAACTTTTTAACTCTTGTATATATTTTTTTACTAACAGTCTCTAATGTATCATCTGCATCTATTTTTAAGTTAATCATTACTTCTTCACTTGAGTCTTCAAATGCAATTTTTGCAACAAAAGCTATTATTACGTCATTTCTTCTATATGTTTTTCTATCACATATAAATCTATTTAACAAATCTCTATTATAAAATAGTTTAGCGAAAGCCATCGTAAAGGCATGAAAAAATGTTATTCTCATATCAGGATTTTCTTTTTTCTTTTTTTCTATAAATTTAATTAAGTTTGTTACATCTATACTTTGATTGATATAAACGTCTGCATCACATCTTCTTGGTTTTAAATCAATACATAATTGATGTAATCCATCTACTTTAACTCTCTTTCCATCTCTTCTATCGCCAAATTTCTTTTTCATTAAAAAATACCTCACAATTCCATAATAATTATATAGAAAAAAGTGAAGTATTGCAAGTTTATGCTAATAATACATATGTATAGTATGCTAAAAACATTAACATCATAAGTGCACCTTCTAATCTAGAAAATACTTTATCGTTACGTGCGAAATAATATAAAGTAAATGCTGCTATATGTACTGCTAATACATCTATAAGGTTGAAATTAACTGATGAAAATCCTCCATATATTAAAAGTGGAAGTCCTAGAACTATTCCAATATTAAATATATTAGTTCCGATTATATTACCTAGTGCTATATCAAATTCACCCTTTTTAGCAGCAACTACTGTCATAGTCATTTCTGGAAGTGATGTTCCAATTACTATAACAGTCATTGTTATTATTTTAGTACTTACATTTAATGTCTCTGCTAATACTTTAGCGTTGTCAACTACTAAATCACTAGCAATTATAATTCCTATACAACATATTGCAGAAAGTAATATTGATGTTAACATTTTATATTTTGGTTTACTATATTCGAAGAATCCTTGTTTCATTTTTACTACTGATATTATATAGAATATAAATACTCCAAAGAAGAATATAAATAGTAATCCATCATATCTATCAAGTATAAAACTATCAGGAGTTCCTCCAATGTAATGTGCTATTATTGATAAACTAAATACTGTTGTTATAACTAATAATATTGGTAGTTCTTTCTTTGTGACCTCATTTTTTACTTTTATTGGTGCTACACAAGCAGCTAAACCAATTATCAACAAGATATTAACAACATTGCTTCCAAGTACATTAGCAAGTGCTATATCTCCACTTCCTGAACTTATGCTTTGAAATGATATTGCAAGTTCTGGAGCACATGTACCAAATGCTGCTACAGTAAGAGCAATCATCATTTTGGACATTTTAAAATTAGTTGCAATAGAACTTATTGCATCTACAAATATATCTGAACATTTAATTAAACCATAAAAGCCAATTAATAGTAAAATTATTGATAATACTATGTTCACACAAGCCCACTCCTTATTCTAGATATATTATAATATACAATTTGTTTTTTTTAAATATTTTTTGTAATTATTTGTCACAACTTGCTTTAATAAATGAATCAAATAATGGATGAGGTCTAGTTGGTCTAGATTTAAATTCAGGGTGGAATTGACATGCAATAAAATGTTTATGTTTTGGTAGTTCGACTATTTCTACTAAATCTGCTTTTTCATTTATTCCCGAAAATATCATACCATTTTCTTCAAGAATGCTTTTATATTTATTATTAAATTCATATCTATGACGATGACGTTCTAAAATTATATCTGTTTTATAATCTTGATAAGCTAGTGTTCCTTTTTTAAGAGTACATTCATAATTACCAAGTCTTAATGTGCCACCCATATTAACAATTGATTTTTGATCAACCATTAAATCTATTATAGGATTTTTACATGTAGGATCAAATTCAGTGCTTGAAGCATTTTCTATTCCACATACATTTCTTGCATATTCTATAACAGCAAGTTGCATACCTAAACAAATACCTAAAAATGGAATATTATTTTCACGAGCATACTTTATTGCTTTTATTTTACCTTCAATACCTCTACTTCCAAACCCACCAGGTACTATAATTCCTTTAGAATTTTTAAAAACTTCTTTTAAATTAATTTTAGAATCTTCTAATTTTTCAGAATCAACCCAGTTAATATTTATCTTAGTATTATACTTATATCCTGCATGTTTTAAACTCTCACTTACTGAAATATACGCATCATGCAATTCAACATATTTTCCTACTAAAGATATTTCTATCTCACTCTTTAAATTATTTACAGTTTCTATTAAATTATTCCATTTAGTTAGATTTGCTTTTTTAATAGGCAGTTTAAATTGTTTTAAAATTATTTCGTCTATCTTTTGATTATAATAATTGATTGGTATTTCATAAATATTCTTAACATCTACTGAATCTATTACATTAGTAACTGGTACTGAACAGAATAATGATAGTTTATTCTTAATAGCCTCGCTTGTATTAAAAGGTGCTCTACATACTAAGGCATCTGGTCTAATGCCCATATTTCTTAAGTCTCTCACACTATTTTGCGTTGGTTTTGTTTTAAGTTCATTAGAACCATATATAAATGGTATAAGAGTACAATGTATAAAGAACGTTTCAGTACTTCCCTTTTCATATTGAATTTGTCTTAACGCTTCTATAAAGCTTTGACTTTCTATGTCACCTACGGTACCACCTATTTCAGTTATTACTATGTCTGCTCCACTAGTGATACCTGCTTCATAAACTTTATTTTTAATTTCATTTGTGATATGTGGAACCATTTGAACTGTTGCTCCTAAATAATCCCCATGCCTTTCTTTGTCAATAACTGATTTATATATTTTTCCACTTGTTATGTTTGATGTAAAGTTAAGTTCTTCATCTATAAATCTTTCATAATGTCCAAGGTCTAAATCAGTTTCACAGCCGTCATATGTTACGAATACTTCTCCATGTTGTATAGGATTCATAGTACCAGGATCAACATTAATATAAGGATCAAACTTCTGCATGAATACTTTATATCCTCTTGATTTTAATAATAGTGCTACACTAGATGCTGTTATTCCCTTTCCTAAACCAGAAACCACCCCTCCAGTAACAAAAACATATTTTGTCATAAAATATTACCTCCAAAAAAAATGAACCCAGAGAGTTTTCTCTAGGCTCTATTTAATTATACAATTTTTATAATCTATAGTAAATATTTTAGCTTGTTTTTAATGTGAATTTCATATTACTTGGTATATTACTTGTACTTTTTAAAATATTAAGTGTTTCTTCATTATTAACAATTATCTCTTTTATAGTTGAATTAGCAAATATGTCTACTAAAACTGTGTCATCACTAATGATTAAATTTGATAAATTCAAAATATTTATTTTTGTGTCACCAAGCATTCTGTTAGATGCTGTTACATTTGAAATATCAAAATTTCTTAAATCAAGTTTATCTATAGTTGTACTTTGAAACATTCCATTCATACTGGTTACATTCTTTGTATTAAAATTTGATATATCCATTTTTTTCATTGCTGAAAGATAAAACATACTTGACATATCAGTTACATTTGATGTGTCAAAGTTACTTAGATTTAATGGTTCCGTTAAGTTTACGCCTGCGAACATATTACCCATATTGGTTACCTTTGAAGTATCAAAAGTTTCTAGATTCAGTTTGCTAGCTTTAGAATTTATAAACATACTTCTCATATTAGTTACTTTACTTGTATCTATAGTTTCTAATCCAGTTATAACAGTAGCTTTAGAGTCATAGAACATACCATGCATATTTGTTACATTTCTTGTATCTATTCCAGTTATATCTATACTTGTTGCTTGACTTAAATAATATGCGTCATTCATAGACACTATTGGTTTACCATTTATATACGAACAAATTTCTCCACTTACTGGATCTGTTGATACTTTACTACTTAGTTGTACTCCCCAACCATCTTCATCTATATTTTTCCAGTTTATTGCGTTGATTCCAGCATAATCTCCTTCTTGTTTATAACTATATGTATATTGTCCTTTAACAAATTTGGTTCCTTGTACCATTTCACCATCATATGTACAATTTACTGTTTTAGGAACTTCATATTCTTCTAAAGATAAGACACTAGAGAATTTTTTGTTTAAGTTACTATCTTGAGAATAATCTTTATTTACAAATTTGATTACTACTGTATATTTATGTGTTATACCAACATCTATTTCGATATTTTTTTTTAATGTTTTTGAAGTTTTAGTTTCACTATATCCAATTGTTCTATAAATATCCGGACATTTTCCTTTTAACTCATTATTACTATTATAACTTTCACAAGTTAATGTTATGCTTAGTTCAAAATCGTCTATAGTATTTATTAAATCATTTAATTTTAAATTATATGATACACTTTTTGTACCTATATTTTTAACTAATATTTCTTTTGTTATATAATCTCCTGGTACTGCATCTATTAAATTTAATTCTGTGTTGTCAATATATTGTAATTTTAAATTCCCAGTAGTTACAGTTACTTCTTTTGAGTTTCCTTCTATCTCTAAACTAAAATATGAATATGTAAAACCAATTACCCCTAACATAGAAGCAATAATCAAAAGAATAATTACAATTTTTACAATACTATTTTTCATCATATCTTACTTTATTATTATAACATGTACCCCTCTCCCATTCAAGCAAAAAGATGTTTGTATTGTCACTTAATTTAAGGTGAAATTGTATTTTGGATTTTAAAAAAATCAGACTATTCTTCGTCCAATTCTTCTTCTAAATCTTTTGGTTTTTCAAATAACTTTTCTATGTTCTTTGTTGGAAGTAACATATAATTATCTTTATTAATTTCAATTTTAAATTTATTTGTTTCATGAGTTAGTTCATCACCATCTATACACCATGATGGTGGAATTTCATCAAATTCTAATTCTATTTTATCAGTTTTAAAATATTTAAATACTGGTATATCATTTAACTCTCTTCTTTTTAGATAGTGAACAGCTCTTATAATATCCCATTTATTTTTTATTTCGCAAAGTAGAACTTCAAATTTATTATCATCTAGTTTTACATCATCATAAATATTATCTACTCCGCCTATTCTGTTTGAGTTTGTTATAAATATAAATGAGAATCTTCCTTCTTTTTGTTCTCCATTTACAGTATATTTTACATTATAAAATTGCAGTTTTTGTTTTAATTGTTGAATACCATAAATTACATATGCTAGTTTACCATATTTTTCCTTTAATTTTCTTGGGGTTGAGTATGATATGTCCACCCATGCACCTATACACGCTACATATACAAATGGGTTTTCATTTATTAGACATACATCTATATTTTTTTGTGCACCATTTAAAAGCATAACTAAATTCTTAGTTGTATTTCCTGTCATACCATACATATGAGCAACATCATTTACACTACCCAATGGTAAATGCCCTAAAAGCATTGGTTTATTTCTTTCAATATTACCAGAAATTACTTCATTTAAAGTTCCATCTCCTCCAGCACATATTAATAAATCTACATCTTTTAATTTTTTTGTTATTTCTTTTGCGTGTCCTTTATACTCAGTATATATTATTTCTACATCATAACCATAGTTCTCAAATATTTTATATAATTTTTTTATATCATTTCTATTTGTTAACTTTCCACTATTTGGATTGTATATAACAACACATTTCATCATATTTTCTTTTCCCTCGTAAATATTATATCAAATTTTTCATAATATTAATAGATTATATAATTTTATAAATT
>OBLI01002338.1_pt1 | contig 16319 bp, 15 predicted proteins | sample 1519701 | NCBI WGS metagenome assembly OBLI01 (sample SAMEA3663005, study PRJEB22513) | pig gut metagenome | biome: pig gut; feature: pig-associated habitat; material: faeces | place: France | collected 2012 | reverse complement strand
CGAATAAGCGTTTATCATCAAAAAAATAATAGCCCCCATCACAAGATGGAGGGCTATCGTATATCCAATATTCTACATTGCAAAGCAGTTGAAACCGCCGTCAACAACGGCAACAGTGCCGGTGACAAACTTTGCGGCGTCGGACATCAGATAGTGGATGGTGCCGCAGAGTTCCTCGGGCTCGCCCATGCGACCGAAGGGAGTCTGACGTATCACATCCTGTCCGCGCTGGGTGAAGGTGCCGTCGGGATTGGTGAGCAGACTGCGGTTCTGCTCGGTGATGAAGAAGCCCGGGGCAATGGCGTTCACTCGGATGCCCTCGCCGAATTTCTTGGCGCACTCGGTGGCCATGAAGGCGGTGAAATTGCTGATACCAGCCTTGGCTGCGGCATATCCGCACACGCGGGTCATCGGACGGAAGGCAGCCATCGACGAGAAGTTGATGATAGAGCCTTTGCCCTGATTTACCATTGGGCGGAGGAACACCTGTGTGGGGATGACAGTGCCGGTGAGGTTGAGGTCGAGCACAGTCTGAAACTGCTTGGCTTCGAGGTCGAAGAAGGTTTGCTCGGGGGTGATGGTGGCACCCTTCATATTGCCTCCGGCGGCATTCAGTAGAGTGTCGATACGTCCGTATTTCTCGACGATGTAGTCGCAGTTTTGCTGCACCACCTCCTGATTCATCACGTCGGTCTTCAGAAATTCACACTTGCCGCCTGCCTTCTTGATGTCGGCTACTATCTCGGCGCCCACATCTTCCTTGCGGCCGAGGATTATCACTTTGGCTCCATTGAGGGCCAGATACTTTGCAATGGTGCGGCCCAATACTCCGGTGCCGCCCGTGATGGCTACCACGTAGCCCTTGATATCAAATAGATTATTCATTCTAAATTTTTAATTGACTTCGTTTGTTATTTTTTTTAGGCACGGAAATCCACGGCTTTTTCAAAGACACGGCTTGGCTCCGCATTGATAAAACACGGCACTTCGTGGTTTCGGCTTGCTGCTCGCAAGTCACGGCTTAATTTGCACAATCGCAAATGAGCCGTGTCTATACTTTAGTATAGCATTTAGCATATATAGCCTACAGACATCGCGCAGCTCAGCCGTGTCTTTTTATAAAAAGCCGTGTTCATCCGTGCCAAAATAATCTTAATTCCTCATTCCTAATTATTAATCAAAGAATCCCGGTTGCTTGTATTCGATGCCCAGTTCGCGATCGACGGTGGCAAGGATACCTTCCACCTGTCCGAGGGCAAACATTCGGCCGAGGAAGGAGTAGCCCGCATTGTAGCCGCGGTTCTCATCGCCAAGCATCGTCATACCATGATCCACGCGCATGGGGAGCGAGGGATTCTCCTTCTCGAAGATGCGCGCCAGTTCGATGATGTCGGCACGTCCGCCAAGATGGGAAGCCTCGGTGAAGTCGCCGTTGGGGAAGATATGGCATGAGCGCAGATGAACGAAGTGAGTGCGCGAGGCATATTTCTTGGCCAGAGCCACCACGTCGTTCTGAATGCCTGCCGAGAGCGAACCGGCGCAGAAGGTGAGACCGTTGTGGGGATTATCCACTGCCGAGAGGAACCACTGGATGTCCTCGTCGCTGTTGACGATACGGGGCAATCCGAGTACGGGGATTGGCGGGTCGTCGGGATGCATGCACATGTTGATACCGGTCTCCTCGCACACGGGCATGATGGCCTCGAGGAAATACTTCATGTTCTTGCGCAACTGCTCCTTGTCGATACCCTTGTAGAGGTCGAGGAACTGGCGGAAGAGTTCTATCGGGTGCTCGTCGTCCTCCTTGAAATTTCCGCTCACGAAGCCCTGAGTCTTTATCACTATGTTCTCCACCAGTTTGTGGTCCTTCTCGGGAGTCATCGTCTTGGCGAGCTCATCGGCTTCGGCAAGCACGTTGCGACCCTCAAACTTGTGGAAATCAGCCCACTCCTCGCGTGCGCCCTCGCGCTTGAGGATGTAAATGTCGAAATATGCAAACTCGGCATACGAGAAATAGAGGTTGCTCGAACCATTGGGGTTCTCGTGCAGCAGGTCGGTGCGCGCCCAGTCGAGCACGGGCATGAAATTATAGCAGATGCACTTGATGCCCTCGGCAGCGAGATTGCGCATCGACTCCTTATATACCTCAATCTGATGGTCGCGGTCGGGACCTCCATATTTGATGGTCTCCACCACGGGCAGGCTTTCCACCACGCTCCATCTCATTCCGTATTGCTCGATATACTCCCTAAGGTCGCGGATTTTTTCGCGTGTCCACACTTCGCCGAGCGGTACGTCGTGCAAGGCTGTCACTATGCCCTCCACTCCGATTTGCTTCAGCATGGCAAGGGTAATCTTGTCGTTCTTGCCAAACCATCTCCAGGTTCTTTCCATAATCTGTTTTTTGTTTTATATTAGTTTTTTGTAATCAATACAATGATTTTCTCTGCAAAGATAATAAATAAATGCCATTCCACAAACATTTTAACGGTATTTATCACTGATATTTTTCACTCATTATTGTTATTGTTTCAAATACTTTCGGTTTTGTTTCATAATGCTTGTTTTATCTTCAAAAAAAAATGAGATTTTTCTCTTTTTTTTGTAGTAAACCGTCACCGTCATTCGTCTAACTAAAAAAACATTTTATAAAAATATAATATTATGGCAACAAAAGATTTAAAAAACGAGTATGCCTTTGAGGGCATGACATTAAACGGATTCTTGATGCTGTTCGTGACATTAGTATTGTTATTCGGCTCTATCGCAATGGCGATATGGGGCGGAATCGAGGCAGTTCCGGCAGCTATAATATTGGCTGTGATACTGTTTATCACGGGACTGATATTCTGCGGCGGATTCCTGCTGCTCGAACCGAATGAGGCGCGGGTGCTGCTGTTCTTCGGAAAATACAAGGGAACATTCACGCGCACGGGCTACTTCTGGGTGCATCCCTTCCTCACCGCCAAGAAGCTCTCGCTCAGGGCGCGTAACCTCGACGCCGAACCTATCAAGGTGAACGACAAGACGGGAAATCCCGTGATGATTGGACTCATGCTGGTGTGGAAACTCAAGGACACATACAAGGCCATGTTCGAAATCGACTCGCAGACCATAGCCGGCGACCCCGCCAAGAACGCCAATGCCGTGGGCACAAATGTGGCTGGAGTGATGCAGGCATTCGAGAACTTCGTGAAGATACAGAGCGACGCCGCCCTGAGAGAGGTGGCGGGCAAGTATGCCTATGACGACGAGAACGACAGCGACTCGAACATCACGCTGCGCGACGGCGGCACGGAAATCAACCAGCAATTGGAGCAGAAGCTCGACGAGCGACTCTCGATGGCTGGCATTGAGGTGGTGGAAGCACGCATCAACTATCTTGCCTATGCTCCGGAGATTGCCGCCGTGATGCTGCGCCGACAGCAGGCGAGTGCCATCATCTCGGCAAGGGAAAAGATTGTGGAGGGTGCCGTGTCGATGGTGAAGATGGCTCTCGACAAATTATCCAACGAGGGTGTTGTCACTCTCGACGACGAGAAGAAGGCCTCGATGGTGAGCAACCTGATGGTGGTGCTCTGTGGCGACGACTCGGCCCAGCCGGTGGTGAACACGGGAGCGTGAGGTCCTTGGGATTTCTTATTGAAATCCCAAGGAAATTAAAAAATTAAAGAATTAAAAAATTAAAGTTTGGCTGCGCATGAGCGGTTTTACATGAAGTTGACACGGAACTGCGCTATGGTTTTTATAGACCACAGATTAACACAGATTGGCACAGATTAAGAGCCTTTGGCTCTGATTAATTTGATTAATGATTGTAATCAGTGATAATTATAACGAAGTTATAAAAATCTGTGTTAATCTGTGATAATCTGTGGACAAAAATGAAGTCTGTGGAAAAACAGTGTTAATCAGTGTTTTCCGTGCCTAATTCCTAATTCCTAACGCTTTGTTCTCGGCGGCTTCCATAATCTCGCGCTCACCGGGACCCTTGTCGTTGATGCCGCAGAGATGGAGGATGCCGTGGATGATGACGCGATGAAGCTCCTCGTCGTAGGGCTTGCCATACTGCTCGGCATTGGTGCGCACGGTGTCGAGACTGATGACAAGGTCGCCGTTGATGCGGTCGCCCTCGTCGTAGTCGAAGGTGATGATGTCGGTGTAGTAGTCGTGACCAAGGTATTCGCGGTTGACCTCGAGTATCTTCTCGTCGTCAACAAACATATATCCTATTTCGCCCACCTTGCGACCATATTCCGCAGCCACGCGCTTTATCCATGCCGTGGTGTCGCGCTTCTTGATGTCGGGCATCTTCACGCCCTCGCAGTTGTATGTTATCATATTCTCAATTTTTATTTGCAAAGTTACATCTTTTTTTCTTAACAACAAAGAATAATCCCACTTTTTTTTAAGATTTTATTTCTCGAAGTGCTGATAATCCTTCATTGTCTTCCAGTCGCCTCCCCATCGGAAACCGTATTTGCGGAAAAGACGACAGCAGAGGTCACCGCGAGTTATCTTGTATTTATACTCGCGCTGGCGGTCGAGATATGGCTTGCCGGCAGCGGGTTCGACGATAGTCTTGCCGTTGCGCAGTGTCTTGGTGTAGGGATTGTAGAGCGGATTGATGTCGATGGCCATGCCCATGCCGTGCTTCGACACTTTGCGGGTGTGGGATATGAAGCGGAAGTTGAATGACGACGAGTTGTTGGCGGTCATTGCCCGCTCGTCGTCGGCATCCCAGTAGTCGATGAGCCTCATTCGCTCTATCGGATAAGAAGCCTCGTAGAGCTGGCGGAATATCTCGACAACATCCTTGGCGATGGCCTTGTTGACAACCATCTCGCCGACGACAGACCGTCCCCCGTCATCTCGATGAAGGCAAAGAATATAGCGTAGCGACGAGCGAGGGATAGTGCAATCGTGCTTATAGGTGCGCCCCCGCATGAGGGCGAAGATGGAGTCGGGGAGAGGCTCCACCGTAAAGAACGCTTCATGGCCGTGAGTCTTTAGGAATTTCTCATCCACGACGTCGCCCGGATGATATTTCCTCCCACCTTTGGCTGAGGCGGTGAGCGTGGCGAGTATCAGGCATAGCGAAGCCAAAAGAATAATCCGAAGTCTCATAAATTCTATTTAACTTGCGGCAGATAGCGACTCACATCCTGACCGAAGTGAATCAGTTCGCGCACCATACTCGACGACACACTGCTGAATCGCGGGTCGGAGTAGAGCAACAACGTCTCCACGCCCGACAGTTGGCGGTTGATGTCGGCCTGCTCGCGTTCATACTCGAAGTCCTTCACACTTCTCACACCTTTTATTATATATGCAGCTCCCTCGCGACGGGCGAAATCCACGGTGAGGTCGGAATACGCCTTCACCTCAATCTTTGCCTCGCCCTCATATATGCGCGATATGGCGGCACAACGCTCTTCTGCAGAGAGCATATACTGTTTGCGCTCGTTGATACCTACGCCGATAACGATGCGCGAGAAGAGCGGAAGTGCACGCCTAAGAATGTCGTCGTGACCGATGGTAAAGGGGTCGAAACTGCCTGTAAATATTGCGGTCATTTCTTTGAAAAAGAATTAAAAAATTAAAGAATTAAAAAATTAAAGTTTCGTATTTGCTCAACATTTTAGGAGTTATTATTCAAACTCGAGTGATAGCTGCTCGCCGCCGTTGAACATGCTGCGGCCGAGATGCTTGTAGGCCAACTCGGTGACCATGCGGCCGCGGGGAGTGCGCTTGATGAATCCCTCCATGATGAGATACGGTTCATACACCTCCTCCACAGTGCCGGCATCCTCGCCGATGGCAGTGGCTATGGTGGTGATGCCCACAGGACCGCCACGGAATTTGTCGATGATGGTGAGCAGTATCTTGTTGTCGGTCTCGTCGAGGCCGAAGCGGTCGATGTTCAGGGCAGTGAGGGCATATTTGGTTATCTCGTGGTCGATGCGACCTGTGCCCTTCACCTGGGCAAAGTCGCGCACACGGCGCAGGAGGGCGTTGGCGATACGGGGCGTGCCACGGCTGCGGCGGGCTATCTCCATGGCGGCATCATCATCGATGGGCACCTTGAGTATGCTCGCCGAGCGCTTGAGTATGCGCTTGAGCGTCTCGGGGTCGTAGTATTCGAGATGGAGGTTGATGCCGAATCGGGCGCGAAGTGGGGCTGTGAGCAAACCGCTGCGCGTGGTGGCACCCACGAGGGTGAAGGGATTGAGGTCGATCTGAATGGAGCGTGCCGAGGGTCCCTTGTCGATCATGATGTCGATACGATAGTCCTCCATGGCCGAATACAGATACTCCTCCACCAAGGGCGACAGGCGGTGGATCTCGTCGATAAAGAGCACGTCGTTCTTTTCGAGCGAGGTGAGTATGCCGGCGAGGTCGCCCGGTTTGTCGAGCACGGGTCCGCTGGTGATCTTGAATCCCACGCCGAGTTCGTTGGCGATGATATTGCTAAGGGTGGTCTTTCCCAGTCCTGGAGGACCGTGGAGCAAGGTGTGGTCGAGCGGTTCGCCACGATATTTGGCAGCCTCGACAAACACTTCCAGGTTTTCCACAACCTTGTTCTGCCCACTGAAATCATCGAATTTCAGCGGTCGCAGTGCATTCTCAAAATCCTTTTCGGCAGAATTTAATTTCTGCTCTTCTCTTATGTCAAAATCGTCTGTCATTCTGTTGTTTTATGAAAATATTGTTGTCTTACTTGTTCGAGTATTGCGAGGAGCTCGTCGGCGGTATTGGCGCGGAGCATGGCTATGCGCGTCTGACGGAAATCGGGTATGCCCTTGAAGATGGGCGAGGCAGCCAGATGGCGACGGGTGTGGAGGATGCCGCGGTATTCGTCGATGCGCTCGATGTTGATGCGCAGCTGCTCCTCGAGGATGTCGAGCTTGGCGTCGAGGGAGAGGGGAGGCTCGCCCTTCATCTCCTTGAAGATCCATGGGCGACCGAAGGTGGCGCGGCCTATCATGACGGCATCCACACCATAGCGCTCGAAGGCCTGACGGGCTTGCTCGGGGGTGGAGATGTCGCCATTGCCGATGATGGGGATATGGATGCGGGGATTGCGCTTCACCTCACCGATGAGGGTCCAGTCGGCCTCGCCAGTGTACATCTGTGCGCGGGTGCGCCCGTGGATGGTGAGGGCTGCAATACCGCAGTCTTGCAGTTGCTCGGCAAGGTCGGTGATGACGAGCTGCTCGGAGTTCCAGCCCAGTCGGGTTTTCACTGTGACGGGGGTTTTTACTGCCTTTACCACCTCGCGCGTGATGTCGAGCATGAGGGGGATGTTCTGCAGCATACCGGCACCGGCTCCCTTGCCCGCCACCTTCTTCACCGGACAACCGAAGTTGAGGTCGATGACATCGGGATGCACCTCCTCCACTATCTTGGCGGCCTCCACCATCGAGGCCACATCGCGACCGTATATCTGTATGCCCACAGGCCGTTCCTCATCACAGATGGTGAGTTTGTTGACGGTTGCCTTCACCGAGCGCACCAGGGCGTCGGCGCTCACAAACTCGGTATATACCATCGCCGCCCCGAACCGCTTGCACAGCATCCGGAAGCCTATATCCGTCACGTCCTCCATCGGGGCGAGAAACAACGGCTTGTCACCAAATTCTATATTTCCAATTTTCATAGTCTCGTTTTTTTAATGAAGAATGATGAATGAAGAATGGGCTGCGCTCACAGAGGCTGCGCATTGACGGTCTTACACAAGGTAAGACCCTACAGCGGGTGTTATCGCAGACGTTATCGCAGACGTTATCGCGGGTGTTATCGCGGTAGCAACTTCTTCATTCTTCATTCTTCATTCTTCATTTAAATCATCCCTCATTCCTAATTCCTCATTTATAAAGGTGATAATTTCCTCCCGCCATGGGCTTCACCACCCCCATCATTTCCATTTGGAAGAGGATGGAGGTAATATCGCCGATGGGTATTCCCGACTTTGCCGACAGTTGGTTGAGTTGCAGGTCGTTGGTCTCAGAGAGCGCATCTACAATGCGTTGCTGCTCGGGCGAGAGATCAGGGAACAGTTGGCGCTCGATGCCCCTTTTCTGGGCTTCTATCCTTAGGGCGTCGTCCTCCCATCCCATAGCCTTGACGAAATCCTCGGCAGAGGTGAGGAGCATGGCCTTGTTTTCGCGTATGGCCTTGTTGCAACCCTCGGAGAAATGGTCGCCCACGCGCCCCGGAAGGGCAAAGACATCGCGCCCGTAGTCGAAGGCTATGCCGGCAGTAATCATACCGCCTCCATGGCCAGCCGACTCGATGAGTATGCAGGCGTCCGACATTCCCGCCACGATGCGGTTGCGCCTTACGAAGTTGCCCTTGTCGGCATTTGTGCAAGTCATGAACTCGGTAAGCAGTCCGCCGTGATTCACCATCTCGCGTGCCGTATCCTTGTGTGCAGAGGGATAGAGATAGTCGAGACCGTGAGCCACCACGCCCACCGTCTCATATCCCACGGCAAGCGACTGCTGATGGGCATTGATGTCAACCCCGTAGGCCAGTCCGCTCACCACCAATACCTCAGGACATATAGCCTTGAGGTCGTGAAGGAAACGTCGGATGAAGTCGGCACCGTATGTAGTGCAGTGGCGCGTGCCGATGATGTTTATCACCCGCGACTGGTTGAGGTTGGCATTGCCCTTGTAGTAGAGCACCAGCGGAGCGTCGGCACATTCCTCCATTCGCTTGGGATAATCGCTCTCGCCGAGGCAGAGCACGCGGATGTCGTGACTGCGGCAGAACTCCATTTCCACCTCAGCCCTCTTGAGCGGTTCGCTCCAGTCCTTGAAATTCTCGACAAGGCGTGGAGAGCAGTCGGGCAGAATGTCCTTTATCTCATTGCGATGCAAGAAGATTTCCTCGCCGCTGCCCAATGTGCGATACAGATGGAGGGCGGAGGCGAGACTGAAATGCCCGATGCGGGTGAGCGCAATGTTATATAGAAGCTGTTGCTCGTTCATTTGTCCTTAACTTCCTTAACTTCTTTAACTTCCTTAACTTCTTTAACTTCCTTCACTTGACAAATACTTGGCGAGTGCTCGGTCGTAGTCGTCGCTGTTGGCGAGACGGCCGTTGACGAGGCACACAATCTCGATTACTCCCGAGAAGCAGAGCTTTTCATCCTTTTCTCGGAATATGTCCTGATAGAACACATATTTTATTCCGTCCTTCTTGATGCCGAGGCGCGAGATGAAAGTGTCGTCGGGCACGAGAGGTGTCTTAAACTTGAGGTTCATCCTCGCCACGACTGCATCCACACCCTTGCGGTGCATGTCGGCAAAACTCAGTCCGCAATGCTGTAAAAACAGATGGCGGGTATGCTCGGTGTAGTGTAGATAATTGGCATTGTTCACTATGCCTTCGATGTCGCATTCATAGTCGCGCACCGTCATTCGGGTTTCATATACGTATTTCATACTTAATTGATTTCGTCGATTGCTGGCTTCACTCCGCGGTATGGATTCGGTCTTACACGAGGTAAGACCCTACAGCGGGCGTTATCGCGCAGCCATTCCGAATTCTTTAATTCTTTAATTTTTTAATTCTTTAATTCTTCCTCTTCAGGTATTCATATCCAAATCGGCAACGCAGGCAGTCCTTGCGGTCGCAGTATTCGTTTTTCAACTGGATGAGGGCTTGGCTGTCGCCCGCGTTCTGCACCTTGAGTCCACATTCCTTCCACATCCGGATGATATGGTTGTCCTCGGCCTTGAGCTGTTCGAGCAAGTCGAACGCCCTGTCGCACAGAGCCTCGTCGCCAGTGTGCCTGCCATAGGCGAAGAGCATGGGGATGGCAGTGTTGATCATGAGGAGGTTGATGGAGAATGGCGACAGACTCTTGTTGTTGTGGGCACTCTCCGAACCGAAGGTGTAGTGGGTGGCCCAATACTCGGTGACGTGGGTGGATAGATTTTTCTTTAAATCCTCCACAGTCTTACATTCCACCAACTGGCTTAGCGACGTCTTTCGTTCATGATAGAGAGTGGCAAGTTGGGAAATGCGGATATGCGGGAAGTTTTGCGGCCGCAACCTCAGGAACCGCCACATCGTGCGGTCGATGGGCGTGAGCGAGAACTTATGAGCGAGATAATCGTATTCATTCTTCAACTTGGCAAAATATCCGTCGTTGAGCGCTGCCGCCTGATATTTCTCGGGGATGGCATTGATGTCCAGGAGACCAGCCTGTCCGAGGAAGATAGCCTCCACCTGGAAGATGTCGTCGCGATGGTGAGCCACCTTGTTGAGCGGCACGTTGAACGCCCAATGCTCGAAGGCATCGCCGTTGATGCCGAACCCGTAGTTGCGGGCGAGGGTGACGAAATATGCATCTTCCCACGACCCGTTGGCTCTCGCTGCGCGTTGGGCAATGTCCTGCGTCTTGCGCTCCAGGCGCTCGGTCTGCAACGAAGCCATCCACGAATGGATGGTGAGAGAGGTGAGGGAGGGCACAAGGCGATAGCAAGGCGGATAGGCGTCGGCGGTGAGCAGTTCCTTGTAGTTGAGCGTCACCGTCATCGGGACGGAAAGTTTGATTTGGGGTATAAACTCCCCCCGACTGTTGGTGACATTGCAGTCGTCGTCCTCCACCACATGCAGCACAACGTTGTCGTAGGCAGGGTCGGTGTCGTGACCATGCCGATACCAGTCCTTTGAATGTTCGTGTATTTCCACATTGCCCACCCACATCGTCTCGCCAATGCGCAGTTTGGCATTGAAGAAGTCGGGCCCCGAATTGCGGTTATGCAGTCCAGGGTCAATCACCTCCACATCCCTGCCGTCGGTGGTGGCAAGGTCGGAAAGGGGCAGCATCTTGTGTTTCCACACGTATTGCAACAGTTGTTCCATCGTCTTATTTGAAAAAAGAATTGCTACAAAGGTAATGAAAGTGGGGCATTTGACAAAGCAAAATGCCAACTTTTTGCAACTTTCACGTGTTTTTTTCTTATTTTTATCGTCTTTTCCACTTTTTTTGCCACTTTTTGGTTGGTTTATGGGATAAAAACACTAACTTTGCAGTCGATTTTTCAACCCCATATAATATAATAAGGAGAAATAACATGAAGATAGCATTGATTGGCTATGGCAAGATGGGCAAGATGATAGAGCAGATTGCCATCAGCCGAGGTCACGAGATTGTCAGTATCATTGACATCGATAACCAGCAGGACTTCGACAGTCCTGAGTTCGCATCAGCCGACGTGGCAATTGAGTTTACTGCACCCCAGGTGGCTTATGGCAACTACCTCAAGGCCTTCAGTCATGGAGTGAAGGTGGTGAGCGGTTCTACGGGATGGATGAACGACCACAAAACCGACGTGGAGCGACTCTGCAACGAGGAGGGAAATACCCTGTTCTGGGCGTCCAACTTCTCTATCGGAGTGGCAATCTTCTCGGCAGTCAACCGCTATCTTGCGAAGATAATGAACGGATTTCCACAATATGACGTCGAGATGGAGGAGGTGCATCATATACACAAACTCGACGCTCCAAGCGGAACGGCCATCACACTGGCAGAGGAGATTGTGGCCGACATCGACCGCAAGAGTGACTGGACAAAGGGCACACTGCTCGCTCCCGACGGAACAGTGAGCGGAGAAAAGCAGGCTGCCGCCGACAAACTGCGCATCGACAGCATCAGGCGCGACGAGGTGCCGGGAATACACACTATCAAATATGACAGTGAGGCCGACGCAATCACCATCACCCACGATGCCCACTCGCGCAAGGGATTTGCCCTCGGGGCAGTGCTCGCCGCCGAGTTTACAAAGGATCACAGCGGATTGCTCACCATATCCGACATGTTTAAGTTTTAACTTTTATTGATGTAGCATTTTCAATCACTATATAGTCTAAGAAGCAAATAATAAAAAGTTTCAGAAGACTACAAAAGCAGAAAAAATGGAAGATTTAAAGAAAAAGAAGCTCAACATGAAGGTGCAATGGACAAAGTTTGCCATTGTAATGGTGCTCTACATTGCCTTCCTCGTATGGCTAAAGAGTTGGCTTGGCATCATCGTCATCCCGTTTATCTATGATGTTTATATCACCAAGAAGATAAAATGGCAATGGTGGAAGGACGCCGAAGGACCCGTGAGATTTGTCATGTCGTGGGTGGATGCATTGGTGTTTGCCCTCGTGGCAGTGTATTTCATCAACCTGTTCTTCTTCCAGAACTACGTCATACCATCGAGTTCACTCGAAAAATCACTCCTCACAGGCGACTACCTCTTCGTGAGCAAGGTGAGCTACGGCCCCCGCATCCCCGAAACTCCATTGACCATGCCATTAACCCAGCACACATTGCCCGTGGTTGACTGCAAGTCGTATGTGGAATGGCCACATTGGGACTATCGACGTGCCAAGGGACTGGGAAAGGTGGAACTCAACGACATCGTGGTGTTCAACTATCCCGCAGGCGACACCCTCTGCTCGGCTCCCCAATATCAGGCAGCCGACTATTATCAGATGTGCTATGGCATTGGTTATCAGGTATATCCCGAGCGTCCTAATCCCGACTCGCTATCATACGAGCTCAGGGAGAAATATTTCTCGACAATATATAATGCCGGACGCGACATCATTCTGCAGAACAAGAAAGAATACGGCGACATCATCACCCGACCCACCGACCGCCGCGAGAACTATGTGAAGAGATGCGTGGGACTGCCAGGACAGACCTTGCAGATTAAGAATCGCATGATATATCTCGACGGAAAGGCAAACAAGGAGCCCGAAAATGTGCAGTATTCATACTATGTGAAACTCAAACAGAGGATTCCCGAGGAAATGATGGAGGAATTGGGTATCTCGATGGAAGACCTCACGAGCCTGAACACCGCCGGCTATATGCCGCTGACCAAGCACGCAGTGGCTGTGCTCTCGAAGAGGAAGGACATCGTGGAGAGTATCACAATCAACAATGATACATCCGACACCGACATCTATCCCCTCAACGGAAATATGCACTGGACTCGCGACAACTACGGACCAATATGGATTCCGGCAAAGGGAAAGAGCATCAACCTCACACTCGACAACCTCGCCATTTACGAGCGCCCGATACGTGTGTATGAGAAAAACGACCTGAAGGTGAAGGACGGACGTATATTCATCAACGGCAAGGAGGCGAAGAGCTATACGTTTAAGATGGACTACTACTGGATGATGGGCGACAACCGCCACAACTCGGCCGACTCAAGATATTGGGGATTCGTGCCCGAAGACCATGTGGTGGGCAAACCCATCTTCATATGGTGGTCGAGCGACCCCGACCGCTCGGGATTTGGAGGAATACGCTGGAACCGTATCTTCAATTTCGTGGATAATATCAAATGAAAGCATTACTCGCAACAACATATTTCGGTCCTGTTCAGTGGTATCAGAAGCTGAACAGGGCCGATTGTGCATATATCGAGTGCTATGACAGCTATAGAAAGCAGACATTCCGCAACAGATGCGTGATAGCCACAACCAACGGACTGCAAGCTCTCACCATACCAGTGGAAAGGCCCGACACGGGACTACATTCCACACTCATCAAAGACCTGAGAATCAGCGACCACGGCAATTGGCGGCATCTGCATTGGCATGCTCTCATGAGCGCATATTCGGAATCTCCGTTTTTCGAGTATTATGCCGATGATATACGACCATTCTTCGAGAAGAAATGGGACTTTCTCTACGACTTCAATATGGAGGCGTGCCAAACGGTGGGCTTGCTGCTCGACATCCATCCGAATATCCTATCTACATCACATTATATTAAAAAAGAAGACCTCCCCGAAGACATCTTTGACTTCAGGGAGGCCATCGACCCTAAGCATCCGGCTGTGGATGCCGACTTCGTGCCCCGTAGATATTACCAGGTGTTTGAGCGCAAGATAGGATTTCAACCGAATCTAAGCATCCTCGACCTGCTCTTCAACATGGGTCCCGAAGGGATATTCTACTTGTGATTGCTCACCAAGCCTTACTTGCGATAACCACACTTCGGGCAAACTCCGTTCTCGTCGAGAGAGATACCGCAGAGTGGGCAACGGTCAATCTGCTTTCTGTCGCTGAACTCAGCCGATGCAGCATTCACGCCACTTGTGAAGGTGATCTTGGCAATGTTGAGCTTGTCCTTTAAGAGGTCATAAACAATCTTGATCATGCCCTCAACCGTCATCGTCTCCTTGGTGACGACAAGACGAGCGTCGGGGTAAGCCTGAGCAAGTTCGGTCTTGAAAGCCTCACCCTTCATGGTGTTGCGTGGATGACCATTCTTCAGTCCAGTCTTCTCATATACGTCGAGGATTGCCGGCAGCAGCGGGTCGTCATGACGAAGGATGAGAGCGTGGTCGAAGTTCTTCAGCACATCCCATGCCACCTTCTGTATCTCGTTGCATGGATATACCATGTTGACTCCCTCATTTACTGAGTCCTCTACCTCGATGGTCAGAACGCCTGTGTGGCCGTGAAGATACTGAGCCTCGCCCTGGAAACCATAGAACCTGTGTGCATACTGCAAATCGAATGTCGTGATACTTCTCATACTTTAATCTCCTTTAATCTTTAATGGGTTAATAATTATTTTCTATTTCTGCTGCAAAATTACGAATTATATTCCAATTATGCAAACTGAAAATATCTATCCGTATATAGATTTTATCTATCAATACTTAAACGAGCTGCCTCCAAGGAACTCCCTGAGCAAAGATGTGGGCGGCACTTGGCGGTCGGCTATCGGGCGGATATACTTCAGGAATTTCTTCAAGCGATATGCAGTGGCATATTCCTCACAGTTCTCGGGCACCTGCTCCAATATCGGTTCGGCCTGCAACTTGATGACTGCCAATTCGAACAACATCGCCGTGTTGAACATCACGTCGGCATTCTCCTGGAACGGGAATATCCATCTGTTTTCGCCTGCTCTCACCGATGGCCAGCGGCGGATAGTGTCCTGCGCGCTCACTCCACGATATTTATAGTCGCGGATGATGCGGCGCAGAAGTCGGTTGTCGGTGGTGGGGATATAGTTGTGGTCGTCGATGAGCATGGTGGTGAGGGCAGAGGCATACACGCGATACTTCTTTTCCTCGGGAATCTGAGAGGTGAGGATGGGGTTGAGGGCATGTATTCCCTCCACCACAAGTATCTCGTCGTCCTTGAGGCGTAGTTTCTTTCCGCTCTTCTCGCTCTTTCCAGTCTGGAAATTATATCTTGGCAGTTCTACCTCCTCGCCTGCAAAGAGGGCATTCATCTGCTCGTTGAGCAGGGGGATGTTGAGGGCTTCAACATGCTCGAAGTCGAAATCGCCGCTTTCGTCCTTCGGGGTTTTCTCGCGGTCAACAAAGTAATCATCGAGAGAGATGCCTACGGGCTTAATGCCATTGGTGAGCAACTGCACCGACAAGCGCTTGCAAGTGGTGGTCTTGCCGCTCGACGACGGACCGGCTATCAACACCATCCTCACGTCCTTGCGCTTGGCTATCTCGTCGGCTATCTTTGCGATTTTTTTCTCCTGTAGGGCTTCCGCAAGATTGATGAGGTCGGTGCTGAACTTATGCTCAACGGCCGAGTTGAGGTCGCCGATGGTGCGCAATCCAAGGATATTCTGCCAACGGTGGTGCTCCTTGAATATCTCGAAGAGTTTGTCCTGACGTATCAGGTCGCCCAACTTCGACGGGTCTTTCTGCGAGGGAATGCGCAGCAGCATACCGTCGTAGTACTTCACCAGTTCGAAAAGATGTATCTGCGACGTGTTGATGAGCAACGTGCCGTAGTAATAATCCTTATATCCGTCGATGTCGTAATATTCGGTGTAGAGCTTGCCGGTGCTTTTCAGCAGTTTCACCTTGCTCATGTCGCCAAGGTCGGAGAACATCTTGATGGCTTCCTCCGTAGTACATTCGTGGCGAACGATAGGAATCTTAGCGTCGATAATCTCCTTCATCCTGCGAGATATGCGCTCCACATCCTCGTCGGTGATTGCACGGCCGAGCTGCAGGTCGCAGTAGTAGCCGTTGGACACGGGGATGTCGATCACCATCTTCTTGCCGGGATAAATTTCCGAGGCCGCCTTGCATAATATAAAAAATAATGTACGCGTGTAGGCTCTCAAACCCGACGAAGAATGCAGGTCGAGGAACTCCACGTCCTTGTTGTGATAAACACGGAAGTCGAGGCCTTCAACCTTGTTATTTACTCTCGCACTCACTGGACCGAAGTCCATTTTTAGGCCAAAATCAAAAAAAATCTCAGAAAGTGAGCTTCCGATGCTGATATTTTGAGATTTTTTATTA
>OBLI01002337.1_pt1 | contig 16321 bp, 8 predicted proteins | sample 1519701 | NCBI WGS metagenome assembly OBLI01 (sample SAMEA3663005, study PRJEB22513) | pig gut metagenome | biome: pig gut; feature: pig-associated habitat; material: faeces | place: France | collected 2012 | reverse complement strand
ATTTTTTATTCACTAAACGTTACACAAGAAGGCACCGATGTCAATGGTTTTTGGGCAAACGGGCAACCCATGAAGATCATGTAGATGTCGTCGGGTATGCCTCTATGCTCTGCACTGATGGTTGCCTTTCTCAGGTTCTTGCAGTTTTTGAAAGCTTCAGTCTCTATCTGCACACTTGCTGGCAGCGATACAGATGTGAGGCCGTTGCAACCCTCGAAGGCGTTAGAATCGATAAGTTTCAGACTCGTCGTCACAGGCACCTCTGTCAGGGCTGTGTTCTTGAAGGCGTTCACCCCAATGGTCGTTACCGACTGCGGGAGGTCGATGTGTGCAAGCGCCTTGCAGTCTTCAAAGGTTCCGGTGTCTATCTTGTCGATGTTTTGTGGCAGCGTAACCTTTGTTAACGACCTGCAGCCACTGAACATGTTGTTCCAGAGCTTCTCAAGACGTGCGGGCAACTTGACCTCTGTCAGTCCTGTACACGCCACAAAGCAGCTATGTCCGATGGTTTTCACGCTGTTGGGCACACTGATGGTTTTGAGTGTAGGAATGTTGCTGAAGGCTCCCTTACCAATATTCGTCACTGTTGCAGGAATGCTGATCTCTGAAATAGTGGAACTCATAAAAGCATTGTCACCGATTGATTTCAGGCCCATCGGCAGCGTCACGCTCTTCACCTTCTTCTCACTGAAGGCTGATGCTCCTATCTCGGTCACCCTGAACAGGTGGCCAGCAAAGCGTATGGATGAGGGCACCGTGTAGTCTTTGCCTGCCGACTCGTCGTCCATCTCTAACAGCTTGGCGGTTCTTTCGCTGGGGTTCACTTCAAACCACATCTCGTCGATGTTCATCTTATTGTCGTAAGCCGAATTGCCTTCATACACAGTCACCGTTACCTCTTTTGTAGTGCGGTTGATGCTTTTGAGATATGTCACCGTCTCAGACTCCAGCGAGGGGTAAAGGGGCGAACAGTCTGACTGCATGGCGCGTTTGAACGCTCCGCTCTCCAACACTTCAGGCATCTCTTCGACGCTTCCGTTGAGGTATCTCACGGCGTTGTCAAGCGCTCTTGTGCGTTCCCCCATCTCCCTTGTGTTTTCCTCGCGACGTACAACCACTGGTGAGCATGTCTCTGACGAATTACTTCTTATCCATTTTTCCAACATTTGTGATTCAGCCACGAGGCTGGCGTTGTCCATGTCGTGAATGAAGGGGAGCGACCTGTACCAGCTGTCTTGCTTGGAGCAGACAGGAGGCTGCGGTGAACGCGCGTTTTTGCGTCCGTACCATGTCGATGGGCCAAGACCACGGCAGAGTTTTATGGTTATTTCCTTCTTTTTAGGACTCAGCGTCACGCCGCCGCCAGCCATCGTGCTGTTGCCTTGCATTCTTGTTCTGTTGCGCACCTTGCTTTCCACACGGTTTTTGTTTCTCGAAGCTTCACCTTCAGTTTTCTCCACCTTGTTTACTACGTCTTTCACTGCGTCTGGCATAGCCTGTTTTACAAGTTTTGCGCCTTTATTCTTCAACTTATTCAGAAATCCTTGCGCAGGAGCCTGTGTGGTACCCATTGTCAAGCATAAAGTTGACAACAGGAATAATTGTTTAACATTCATCATCTTCATGTTGGTTACACATCAGTTATTGATTATATAGTCTGCAAATATAATAAAAATATCTTATATTGCACCCAAAAGAGTACAATTATATTTCTTGTTGCTTACATTTCTTGTCTCTTTTAATTCCGCAACACTATTGTAAATTAAACCTTTTAAGTAGCTGAGCAACAAAAAAAATTATTTTGGCAAGCGGCAGAGCCGAGCGCCCAGGATTTTGTCATATCGAAGAACTCACTTGTCTTAGTGTTGCAAAAATAAACAAGAGAATCCGACGATAGACATGGCAAAAATACTAATTAAATCTGCCAATTATAACAGGAGACAATCCTTTTTCTCAAAGGTTTGTCTCCTGTTTGGCTTCTTTAGCTATCTACTATTTGTAGTGAATGAAGAGAAAAAAAGTCCGTTGAAATAAGGAAAAGACTCCTTTGGGAAATGAAGTTGATTGACTGGCCCAAGTATTCGTCGGTGCTTTCCAAAAGAAGCGTCGATTCTAAGCAAAAGAATCGACGGTGCTATGAAAAAGAATCGACGGTGCTCAGCAAAAGAATCGACGATGCTAAGAGGAAGCAGTCAATATACTCTCAGATATCAATTAACTGCTATGAATCGAGAGGTAGCAATACGGGACAAAACATAGTAACATCATAGTTTTTCCACTTGGGTTTCGTGAAGCTTTCTCTCTGTTGCCTTCCTGTCTGTGGATTCTACAATAACCGTTCTTCCAATGCGCTTGCAGAATCTTTCAATGCCAAAATCAAACTCTTCCGTACCAACCTTAGAGGGGTTGCTGACAAGAAATTCTTCCTCTTCCGTATTTCAAAATTATATGCCTATCCCCACTAAATTTCTACTGACCCGCTATATGGGTGCGCTTTTATAAAGTGCACGGAGGTTCGACTGTTAAATTGCCTCAACAGTTAGGGCATTTTAAGTGTGACCTAAACAAGCATACATACCAAGTTTCGTAATTTTGCCGCCGTTGAGAGCCCCCTCAACCACCCTTTTCCTATAATATATAAAGGGAGAAAGGACGAGGCTGCTTCCAACCCTCCTACGCATTATCCCAATTACAGTATATTACATACATCATGAAACGTAATTTGATTTCTTCATTAGCCTTGGCTCTGACACTCGCGGCAGTGCAGCCCGCCACGGCTTGGGCGCAGCAAACAGCACCCGCGCAGCACATTGACCTCACGGTGGCCGCAGAAAAGGCCGTCAACTCCGTAGTCTACATCAAGGTCACCATCAACAGCCGCACACAGACGATACAATATTCCAGTCCGTTCGACGATTTCTTCAACGACTTCTTCGGTCGTGGGGGCGGCGGGCAGCAGCGCCAGATACAGACTCCCAAGCGTTCGAGCGCAGGGTCGGGTGTCATCCTGACCGACGACGGCTACATCGTAACCAACAACCACGTGGTGCAGGAGGCCGATGAACTGACCGTGAAGCTCAACGACAACCGTGAGTTCAAGGGCCGCATCATCGGCACCGACAAGACCACCGACCTGGCGCTCATCAAAATTGAAGCCAGCGGCTTGCAAGCCATCAAGGTGGGCAACTCCGAGAACCTCAAATTAGGCGAATGGGTTCTGGCCATCGGCAACCCCTTCAGCCTCACTTCCACCGTGACGGCGGGCATCGTGAGTGCCAAGGCACGCAGTCTGGGAGCCACTGCGGGGAGCATCGAGAGTTTCATACAGACCGACGCTGCCATCAACCCGGGCAACTCTGGCGGCGCATTGGTGAATGCGCGCGGCGAACTGGTGGGCATCAACGCCATGCTCTACTCACAAACGGGCTCGTTTGCCGGCTACGGCTTCGCCATCCCTACCACCATCATGAACAAGGTTGTGGCTGACCTGCGCCAATATGGTTCGGTACAGCGTGCCCTGCTGGGTGTAACGGGTACCGATGTATCGAACTACATCGACCAGCAGCATGAGCGCGGCAACGAAGTAGACCTTGGCACGGTGAACGGCATCTACGTGGATGAAGTCACAGTGGACGGCGGTGCTGCCCAGGCTGGCATCAAGCACGGCGACGTGATTACTGCCATCGACAACAAGAAGATTGACAAGTTCGGTGAACTGCAAGAGGCACTCGTAAGCCACCGTCCGGGCGACAAGGTGAAGGTTACCTTCATTCGCGACAAGAAGCAACAAACCGTCACTGTCACACTGCGCAACGTGCAGGGCACCACAACCCCGCTTGAGCGCATCGACTCCGACGCCATGGGGGCCGCCCTCCGTCCGCTAACAGCTGACGAGCGCCGCGAACTGAACATACCCTACGGCCTCATGATTTCTGCCATACGCGATGGCAAACTGAAGCAAGCAGGCATGACCAAGGGCCTCATCATTATGAGAGTAAACGAACGCGAGATGCGCACCAACGAAGACTTTGAGGAAGCCGTGAAAGCCGCCAACATGAGTTCAGAACGCGTGCTCTGGATACGTGCCAAGACACAGACAGGCCTCAACAAGTCGTTTGCCGTAGAACTCACCGACCCCAAGAACAAGGGCGGTAAATAAACCGCCACCCCTCACGCTGACCCGCGCCACCATGGCGCCCAAGGCAGCACTGCCTATGCTATTACACGTCCCGAAAAGGCTCCAGCCTCTTCGGGACGTGTGCTGTATGGGCGCCGCTTTAAGGTGGCAGCACAGGGCATGGAATGTCTGTGCTGGCTTTAGTCGCCCTCCTGTCGGCAAGGCCTGGAACAGTAAGCAGATGGCGGGCATCCATTCCTGTCACACGGTTCGTGCGTTGTTCGCGGCCGAGGGCAACGTTGCACATGGCCGGGGACAACGTTGCACACGGCCAGGGACAACGTTGCACACGGCCGTGTGCAACGCACCATCAAGCCTTTCGTGACGCGAAAGCCCATTGTTGGAAGGATTTCCGGCCTTTCCCACACAAGTGCCTCTCACAGAAAGAATACGGAGTCACGCACAGAAAGCATTTCTTACCTTGCTTATTCATGAGGGCATCGCCGCATTGTGCCAAGAAGCCGTGCCTGCCTACAACACCGCCGCCCATGCAAGCCGGGGGCAGGCATGGGCGGCGGGTGTGGAGAAGAGAATGCGTGCGAGAGGTATTTATTCCTCAGCAACACCGAATATGTTTTCCACCTCGGCCAGTTCGTCAGCACCAAGTGCGGGGGCTTGGGCAGCGGGCAGACTCTCGCCAAGCTGCGCGGTGCTGCTGGCACCCACAATGACGGAGGTCACACCCTGCTGGCTGAGCACCCAGCGCAGTGCAAGGGCTGCAGGCGTCTCGCCACGGGCTGCGGCCAACTGGCAGAAGGCATCAATCTGGCGGCTCAGCGTGGGGGTGAGGCGGTCGGCAGAGAGTGTAACATCGCGACGCATACGTGAGGTTTCGGGAATACCGTGGGCATAACGACCAGCCAGCAGACCTTGCGCCAGCGGCGAGAACGACACAAAGCCGCAGCCCGCCTCGTGCACAGCAGGCAGCACGCCGCTGGTGATGGGCTCGCGGTCGAGCAGGTTAATGCGGCCCTGGTAGCAGAGGCAGGGCACGTCGTGGCGGCGCAGGTAATCGAGACCGTAGCGGGTGGCCTCCAATGGCCAGCGCGACAGTCCTACGTAGAGAGCCTTGCCGCTGCGCACAATGTCGACGAGTGCCTGCAGCGTTTCGTCGAGCGGCGTGTTAGGGTCGTAGCGATGGGAATAGAATAGGTCGACGTAGTCAAGATGCATGCGACGCAGACTTTGGTCGAGACTCGCCATGAGGTATTTGCGCGAGCCCCAGTTGCCATACGGTCCCGGCCACATGTCGTACCCAGCCTTGGTGGCCACAAAGAGTTCGTCGCGATAAGGCCGTAAGGCGTCGAGCATCACGCGGCCAAAAGTCTGCTCGGCGCTGCCATTGACAGGGCCGTAGTTGTTGGCGAGGTCGAAGTGACAAATGCCGCGGTCGAAGGCATAGAGCAGCATGTCGCGGCTAAGCTCGTAGGGGCTGGTGCTGCCAAAGTTCTTCCACAAGCCCAGCGACACGGCCGGCAACAGAATGCCACTGCGGCCGCAGCGGCGGTAGAAGGTGTCGCCTTGCTCGTAGCGGTTGGTGGCGGCACAATAGTTCTGGGAGTCGAACATAGGCGTTATCGTCGGTCAGTTTATTCAGAATGGATAGAGGCGTGTTCTCTTCATTCCCGCCTAAAGGGGATGTGGGCGTGCCGCCTGATTGTCGGGCACGGGTCAAAACACTCATCGCGCCGTCATACCCTTGCAGCATGACGGCGCGATGAGCGTCAGGAACGGAGTTTTTCAATCAGGCCGTTGAACCATCCCTTCTCAGCCTTTTGTTGCCCGTAGCCATAGCCGTAACCATAGCCGTAGCCATAACCGTAGCGACGCATCTTGACATCGGCATCGTTGAGCACTACGCAGAGGTTGTTGTAGCGTTTTTCCTTATATATACGCTCCAGCTCAGGCAGGAAGTCGCGGTTCTGCATGCCCACTCGCAGCACGAAGAGGGTGGTATCGGCCACGCGGCCTACGATGTTGGCATCGGCCACGGAATACATGGGCGTGGTGTCGATAATGATAGAGTCATACTGGTTGCGGAGCTGCGTGACAAGGTCGTCGAAACGCTTGCTCATGAGCAGTTCTGAGGGATTGGGCGGTATGGGACCAGCGGGAATGAAGTCCACCTGCTGAGCGATGGCGGCGGGGCGAATAATGTCTTCAACCTTGGAGTATTCATCGGCCAGGAAGGTGGTCAGTCCGAGTTTGCCGCCAAAGGTCTGACTCAGGTTGCGCTTACGCACGTCGGCGTCGATGAGCAGCACCTTTTTGCCGGCCATAGCCATGACAATGGCCAGGTTGCGCGAGATGAAGCTTTTGCCCTGTCCAGGCGTGGTAGACGTGCACAGCAACACCTGGGTGCTGTGCTGCATGAAGCCCATGCTGTAACGCAGGATGCGGAACGCCTCGACAATGGGGGCGTTGCTGGCCTGGTCGCTGATGAGGGAGGTGGCATCGGCCTTCTTGAGGCGGGGAATTTCGCCCAGCACGGGTACCGACGTGGTATCTTCCACCTCACGCCGTCCGTGTATGGTCACGTCCATCTGGAACATAATCCACAGAATGGCTGCGGGTATCAACAGACCTACGATGAAGGCTACGAGCATGATGATGCTGCCCCGCGGGCTCACCTTCTTTTCACCAATCGGTCCTTCGACTATGCGCACATTGGCCTCGTTGATGGCCTGCTGCAGGGCCACCTCCTCACGCTTGTTGAGCAAGTAAGTGTAGAGTGCCTCCTTGAGCGTCTGCTGGCGCTGTATGTTAAGGCCTATTTTCTCCTGCTGCGGTGCGCCCGTTACGCGGCCCATGAGCATTTGCTCGTTGGCCTGAGCATCGCGGAGCTCCATTTCAAGCGTCTTGACCACACTCTTGGCCGAGGCGGCAATGGCTGCACGCATCTGCTTGAGTTCACGGTCGAGTTCACGTATCAGTGTCTGCTCCTCGCTGGAGTTCCCTGCCATGCGGTTGCGGTCGTTGAGCAGGCGGTTGTATTCAGCCACCTGTGTGTTGAATGAAGTTGTACCGATGTTGAGGGCGGGAATGAGGTCACGGTCGTTGCTGTGGTCGGCCAGGTAGTCGTTCAGGTATTTGGCCACGTTCAGTTGCGTCTCGGCGGTCAGACTTGCCTGGCGTGCTGTCGTTGTCTCTGTGAGCACGCTGCGCGCCGTTTCTTTGAGGTCAATCAGGCCGTTCTGCTGTTTGAAACCGGCGAGCTGGCTTTCCACGTCTCCCAGTTCCTTACCGATAAGCACAATACGCTCGTCAATGAAGCGAGCCGTGTTGAGGGCCACGCGGTTCTTGTTCTCCACCACATCCTGCTTGTAGGTTTCGAAGAGTTCGTTGAGAATGTCGTCGGCACGCTTGACGTGAATGTCGTTACAGGAGATGACGATGAGCGAGGTTTCCTTGTCATATTCGTCAATCGTCATCTCGCCCATGAAGCGCGAAGCCGCCTGACTCACTGTGAGGCGCGTCACCGTCAGTTTCTGGTCGTCCCATGCGCCGAAGCTCTTGCCGCGCACCAGGCAGAAAGTGCCAGCGGGCGTCTGCACCATCTGGCCCAGCTTCACCGTGACATCCTTGAACACACCGTCCTCGTCGTCCACATAGTCGGTGATGCGGCAGGTGTTGTCGTCCACCTTTTTCACCACGAACTGAGAGGAGCGTTTGGCCTTGGCGTCCTTGAAAACGACCTCTACTGGACGTTCGTAACCATAGAGAGCAATGTCGTGCAGCCCCTCGCTGGTTGTCATGTCCACATCCAGCTTAAGTTTCTCCACCACGCGCTTCATGAGACGCTTGCTCGAGAGAATGAAAATCTCATTTTTCAGATTGTCGCCCACGCTTACACCTTGCAGTTCGAGGAGCGTGTTCATGTTGCTGGTGCGGCGCGAGCGGCTGGAGCCGAAGCCCATGGAGTTATCGCTGGCGTCCTCAATCAACATGACACTCTGCCGCAGGAATACGCGCGGCTTGCTTTGCCAATAAAGCCAGCCGAGCACCATACAAACGGTCACGCTGAGCAAGAACCATTTCCAGTTGGCAAGAAACTGCGCGAGACACAGTTTGATATCACGAAAAATATTGTCGTTTTCTTCCTTATCTACCAATTGCGGGGTTTGTTCCATCCTTTCAATATAGTTTGTTGGGTGTTTGCTTCAAGATTTGGCGGCGTAACCAAGTGCTACGCCCGTGCCCCAAGGCGACTTCAAAAAACAAAAAGTATAGTGTTTCAGCACGTAGGGCGTGGCAAAGGTAACACAAATATATCAGAAATTTACATGCCACCCCTGCTTAATTACACCGCAGGCCGCACCCCTACCCTGCGCAGGATGAAGGATGCGGTCCGCAAATGTACAGCAGCGTGACAGGCATACTTGGGTGAAAAACGCCATGCCGCCGCGCCTTGTTCAGAACAGATGGTAGACAGCCAGGGCAGCTACGTAGGCCACGAGGGTGGTGTAGACGGCGGTGAAGAGCGCCCACTTCCAGCCGCCGCTCTCGTGCTTGATGGCTACAATGGTGGCGATGCAAGGAAAGTAGAACAGGATGAAGACAAGGTAGGCCAAGGCGGCACTCGGCGACATGTGGGCTCGGAGGGCGGCGGCCAGATGGGTGTCAGCGGCTGCGTCGTCCACGTCGACCTCTTCACCAGCATACATCACCGCCAGTGTGCTTACCACCAGTTCCTTGGCACCCACACCTGAGAGTATGCCTACGCTCATTTTCCAGTCGAAACCCAGCGGAGCCATCACTGGCTGTACGGCGTGGCCTATGCGTTCCAGATACGACGGTGGGGCCTCGGTTTCAGCCTGGGCTACATGCTCGGTAGGCGGAGCGGGTACGGGCTGCTCGGCGGCACGTGGGAAATAGCCCAACGCCCATATCACCACCGAAGCGATGAGAATGATGCCACCCATCTTCTGCAGATATTGCTTGCCTTTGGTCCAGGTGTGGCGGCACACTGACCGCGCTGTGGGCATACGGTAAGGCGGCAGTTCCATGACAAAAGGCAAATCGGTGCCTTTCAACAGGAAGCGGCTGAACACACGCGCCATGACCACGGCGGCCAGGAGGCCTAAGGCGTAGAGCCCCAGCAAGACCACGGCACCCTGCGAGGGGAAGAAAGCGCTGATAAGCACCACATAGACGGGTATGCGGGCCGAGCACGACATGAACGGCGTGACGAGCATCGTGACGAGGCGGCTTTTGGGATTTTCGATGGTGCGCGTGGCCATGATGGCAGGCACGTTGCAGCCAAAGCCCATCACCATGGGGATGAACGATTTGCCGTGCAGCCCCATGCGGTGCATCAGGCGGTCCATGATGAAGGCGGCACGCGCCATGTAGCCCGTATCCTCGAGCAGGGAGAGGAAGAAATAAAGGATAAGAATATTGGGCAAGAACACGATGACGCTGCCCACGCCGCTGATGACGCCGTCGCTGAGCAAGTCGCGCAGCACGCCTTCGGGTGCGGCATATTGCACAAACTCCGACACTTTCTGCACGCACCAGTCTATCCAGTCCATGGGATACTGCCCCAAGGTGAATGTACCATAGAATATTAGGAAGAGGAGGGCAAAGAAGAGGGGGAAACCCAGCAAGCGATGTGTCACGACGGCATCAATGCGCTCGGTGAGCGAGCGTCCCTTGCGTGCCTCGTGAGGCTGATAGGTTTCGCGCAGCGCACCTTGTATGAAGCCGTATTTGGCATCGGTCAGGGCGTTGTCGGGGGAGTCGTGCAACTCGTCCTTGATGCGTTGCGTCTCTTCGTAACGGGCTGCGATGAGGGCGTCGTGCTGGGGCAAACGCTCCACGAGTCTGGCAGCCTCGCTGTCGCCTTCCAGAAATTTGATGGCGAGGTAGCGGGTGGAATAGTGCGAGCGCAGTTCCTGGTTCTGCTGGAAAATGGCCTTGATGCGGTCGATGCTGAACTCCAATTCGGCGCCGTGGTTCACGTGAATGTGGCGGGCCAGCGAGGTGTCGCCCATGTTCTCGTAGACAGCAATCACCGTTTCAAAGAGTTCCCTGATGCCCTGCCCCGTACGCGCTGCAGTGGGCACCATGGGCACACCCAGTAGGCGGCCCAGCTGCTGGTAGTCGAGGCGGTCGCCGCGGCGCTGCACTTCGTCGTACATGTTCAGCGCCACCACCATGCGCAGGTGCATGTCGATAAGCTGCGTGGTAAGGTAAAGGTTACGCTCCAGGTTCGAGGCATCCACCACGTTGATCACCACATCGGGCATGTCGTCGAGCAGGTTGCGGCGCACGTAGAGTTCCTCGGGCGAGTAGGCAGTGAGGCTATAGGTGCCAGGCAGGTCGACCAGGCGGAAGTTGTATTCGCGCATCGGCGTGCCGTTGTTGTCGGCCGAGGTGGTGCAGCTCCCCTGCATGGTGCACGCTGCGCAATGTCCAGTGCAGCCGCCTTGATGCTGCGGGCTGGCAGCGCTGTTGTCAGCCACGGGCACACGCAGGGTGAAGTAGCCCGACTTGGCGTCCACCGTCACGCCGCTGTAGTTGCCCACATGCTCGTGAGCCCCCGAGGCTATGTTGAAGAGCGATGTTTTGCCACAGTTGGGGTTGCCCACCAGCGCCACGGTAATCACGCGACGTCGGTCGGCCGCCATCGTCTTCATGCGGCGTTCCAATTGCAACCGTGCCTCCTCGCATTCGCCGTCATCGGCCTTGAGGGTGGCCAGCGGCGCGGCGGGGTTCAGGCGTTCGTCGTTGCGTGCTTCAGTTTCGCTTATCACCTCCACGAGTTTGGCCTCCTCGCGACGCAGCGAAATCTTATAGCCCATGATTTCGTATTCAATGGGGTCGTGCAGCGGTGCGTTGAGCACCACCTTCACGGTTTTGCCGCGCACAAAGCCCATTTCCACAATGCGTTTGCGAAAGCCACCGTGGCCGTACACCTTCACAATCACGCCGCACTCCCCTGTATGTAAATCTGAAAGTTTCATGCTTGTCTAATTAGGTTACTACCCGCTCCGACACTGGAGTTTGCGGATAAGACTGTGCAAAAGTAACACTTGCAACGGCTGCACGACATACCCTTTCGTAGGTATTTTTACTATGGTCTCATGGTAAAAGGGCTAATGAGCGGCCTGCTTGCGGAGATGATGGGGCGAAAATGCCCACATCTGCGGGAAATGGCGGGAAAACGCCTATTTCATGGAACGCATAGAAGGCATGGGGCGCACGCCATCATTTTCAAATAAAACGTCCATGCTTGAAAATATTTTCTCCAAGGCTTGAAAAAGTTTTTTCATGCCTTGAAAAAATTTTTTCAAGCCTTGGAAAAACTTTTTCAAGGCACAGAAAATTTTCTGAAAATAATGAGGCAGCGGCAAAGTGCCTTGTATGCTCGGCAATTTGGGTATTGGATAGGCCATTGGCAGCATGCGCCGCACCCGCTTTTGTGCTGATAATGTTTTGTCTGCCATGCTTATTCCATTAAATTTGCAGTCGTTACAAGGGCGCGCAGCCTTCAGAAAGCGTGTTGCCACCCTTTTTCTTATTTCTTTATCCATGACAAATGCCATCGATTTTGTGGTCGCGCTCAACCCCGACCACAGCGCGTTCAGCGCACTTCTTCAGCAGCTCAAGGCTACGGCTGCGGTACACCATATATATATAGCCACGCCCGATGCCGACGCCGCGGCACCCTATACCGACGAGCATTGCACCGCGCTCCTTACTGACAAAATCACGGGCACGAAGTTTCTGCGCGCCGTTTCGCAGAAGGTCAGTGCCCCCTACACCGCGCTCTACCTCAGCACGCACACCCTGCAACCCGGCTACCGCTGCCTGGAGCGCATGGTGCAGGCCGCCGAGGCTTCGGGCGCGCTGTTCGTGTATAGCGACCGCCGCGACGAGCAGGGCCTGCACCCCGTCATCGACTACCAGATGGGCGCCTTGCGCGACGACTTCGACTTCGGTTCGCTGCTCTTGGTGCGCACGGCATCGTTCACCGCCTTTTTCCAGACGCCCCACAGCCACCGCCTGCGCTACGCCGGCCTCTACGCCCTGCGCCTCTACCTGAGCCGCTGCGGCCAATTGCTGCACGTGAGGGAGCCGCTTTACACGGAAACTGAAACGGACCTGCGCTCCTCAGGCGAGAAGCAGTTCGACTACGTCAACCCGCGCCACCGCGAGGTGCAGCAGGAAATGGAACGTGCCGCCACCGACCACCTCAAGGCCATAGGTGCCTGGCTGGCTCCCGACGAGTTCGACGACCTGCCGCACGACTACACCGACTACCCCGTGGAGGCCAGCGTTATCATTCCCGTTCGCAACCGTGTGCGCACCATTGCCGACGCTGTGCGCAGCGTGCTCACACAGCAGGCCGACTTTGCCTACAACGTGCTGGTGGTCGACAACCACTCCACCGACGGCACGGCCGAGGCGCTGGCCGAGTTTGCAGCCGATGCCCGCGTGGTGCTCATCCGTCCCGAGCGTACCGACTTGGGCATTGGCGGCTGCTGGGACCTTGCCATACGCCATGCCCAGTGTGGCCGCTACGCCGTGCAGCTTGACAGCGACGACCTCTACTCCGCCCCCGATGTACTTGCCCGCATCGTGGCGGCCTTCACCAAGCAGCGCGCTGCCATGGTCATCGGCAGTTACCGCATGGTGAACTTCGACTTGGAAACCTTGCCGCCCGGACTCATTGCCCACACGGAGTGGACGCCCGACAACGGCCGCAACAATGCCCTCCGCATCAATGGCCTGGGGGCGCCGCGTGCTTTCCGCACCGACGTGCTGCGCCGCGTGGGCTTTCCCAACACCAGTTACGGCGAGGACTATGCCCTTGGGCTCACGCTCTCACGCCACTACCGCATCGGTCGCATTTACGACGAACTCTACCTGTGCCGACGCTGGGAGGGCAACTCCGACGCCGCGCTGAGCATCGACCGCCTCAATGCCAACAACGCCTACAAGGACATGCTCCGCACGCTCGAAATTGAGGCGCGCCGCCGCATGGTGGCCACGTGGAACCATGCCGTCGACCAGCAGGAGGTGGATGCCTTTATCGACAACCAACTGCGCGAGTGGCCCGAGGCTGGCGAACGCTTCGAGGCGTTGCAAAGCCAGGTGCAGGAGCGGGAGTTGGAAATAGAAAACGGCATGCTGGGCGCACAGTTCAACGCAGCCCGCATCGTGTCGACGGCTGCCAACGTCGACAAGAAGGCTCTCAAACAGCGCCCCTGCTTCCTGTGCAGCCGCAACCGCCCAACCCCTCAGCGCAGCCTGTGTGTGCAAGGCACGCTCGAGGTGCTGGTCAACCCCTTCCCCATCCTGCCTCGCCACCTCACCATCTCCACGCGGCGCCACGTGCCACAGTCGTTTGCCTGCTTCGAGCACCGCTTCGACGAACTGGTGTGGCACATGCCCGACTACCTCGTCTTCTACAACGGCGCACGCTGCGGCGCCTCGGCCCCCGACCATGCTCACCTGCAGGCCGGAGCACGCGGTATCGTGCCGCTTGAGCGTGACTGGAAACTCTACGAAACGCGCCTCGAAAAGCTCTATCCCGGCAACCGCGACGAGGAACGCGACCTGGAAGAACTGGGCTACGACCCCAAGACGGCGGGCATCTTCCTGCTCAAGGACTACGCCTGCCCCGCCTTCGTGGTGCAGGGACACAAGGGCGGCCATAAGGGGCACTTGCTCATCGACAAACTCATGGCGGCGCTCCCGCTTGAGGAGAAACGCACCGAGCCCGATGTCAACATTCTGGCCTGGCGCCAGCATGGTGGCCCCGGAGCTGACGACTACATTGTCACCGTCGTCTTTCCGCGCCGCAAGCACCGCCCCGACTGCTACTACGCCACGGGCCGCAGCCAGATGGTGGTGAGCCCAGGCAGCATCGACATGGGCGGCCTGCTCATCACGCCGCGCGAGGCCGACTTCAAGCGCCTCACACCCCGCATGGCGCAGTCCATTCTGCGCGAGGTCACGCTCACCGATGCCGAGGTAAGCTCCGTGGTGCGCAAACTGCACACGCCGCGGCCACGCAAACGTCTGGCAGCCGATGCAGCCGGCGCCCTGCCGCAAACCGAGCCTATGGTGAGCGTGGGCATCATGCAGCGCGAGCGCTTGGAGTTCACGCTACACGGCACCTACACGGCCAAGGGTGGCCAGGTGAGCGGCGCACAGCGCGTGGAGGTGGATGCCGGCGCCGTCAGCTGGAACGGCAGCATCTACCGCGAACTTACCTTTACCCCCGAAAGCGCCGATGCCTCCTTCACGCTGCAGGACGTTACCATCGGCGTGGGCTTCCACTGGCAGCGCAACGAGAACCAGACTTTCCGCGGAAGCCTGCGCCTGCTGGCCGACGAGGAGAAGATTGTGGTCATCAACGAACTGCCCGCTGAGCAGTATCTTGAAAGCGTCATCAGTTCGGAAATGAATGCCAACGCCTCGCTCGAACTGCTCAAGACGCACGCCGTCATCTCGCGCAGCTGGCTGCTGAGCCAAATGGAGCGGCGCCGTCGCCACGCGGGTAATACGGGCAGCTTCTTCAGTTTCGTGCGCCACGGCGGCGAGTTCATACGTTGGCACGACAGCGACGACCACACGCTCTTCGACGTTTGCGCCGACGACCATTGCCAGCGCTACCAGGGCATCACCCGCGCCGCACGGACGGCAGTGAAGCAGGCCGTGGCCGAAACGCGCGGCGAGGTGCTCACCCACGAGGGCGAACTCTGCGATGCACGCTTCTCGAAGTGCTGCGGCGGTGCCACCGAGGCTTACGACTCGTGCTGGGAAAATCAAGACATACCTTACCTGCAACCTGTGCACGATGCCGACCCCGCCAAGCCCCTGCCCGACCTCACCCGCGAGGACTTGGCCGAAGCCTGGATACGCCAGGCACCCGATGCCTTCTGCCACACACACGATGCAGCCCTCCTGAAGCAGGTGCTCAACGACTACGACACCGAGACGCCCGACTTCTACCGCTGGCGCACGGAGTTTACGCAGGAACAGGTGCAGCAGTGGGTGAAGGAGAAACTGGGCGCCGACTTCGGCCTCATCACCGACCTGCAACCCGTGCTGCGCGGCCCCGGCGGTCGTCTGGTGAAGCTGCGCGTGGTGGGCACCAAGCAGCAGCTCGTGGTGGGCAAGGAACTTGAGATACGCCGCCTGCTCAGCGACTCGCACCTCTACTCCTCGGCCTTCGTGGTGGAACGCCACGAGGTGAGCGCCGAGGGCGTGCCAGCCCGCTTTGTGCTGTTCGGCGCAGGCTGGGGCCATGGCGTAGGGCTGTGCCAGATAGGTGCCGCCGTGATGGGCAGCCAGGGCTACGACTACCGTCACATTCTCCAACATTATTATAAAGGAGCCGACATCACGCGCCTCTATGAGGAAGGCGAATGAACGGCGCCACCATTTTTTAGGAACTCACACATGAACATACGTATCGGTATGGGCTTCGACGTGCATCGCCTCGTCAGTGGCCGCCCCCTGTGGCTGGGAGGCATAGAAATAAGCCACACCCTCGGTTTGCTGGGCCACAGCGACGCCGACGTACTCATACACGCCCTGTGCGACGCGCTGCTCGGCGCTGCCAACCTGCGCGACATTGGCTACCACTTCCCTGACAACGATGCGCAGTACGAAATGATTGACAGCAAAATACTGCTGCGCCGCACCATCGAACTGCTGCACGAAAAGGGATGGCGTGTGGGCAACGTGGACTGCACCGTGTGCGCCGAGCGCCCTAAACTCAACCCGCACATCGAGGCCATGAAGGCGTGCCTTGCCCCCATCATGCAGGTCGACACCGACTGCGTGAGCATCAAGGCCACCACCACCGAACACCTCGGCTTCACGGGACGCGAAGAGGGCATTTCGGCCTACGCCGTGGCGCTTATCCAACGCATCTGACCCCTGTTAGCAGAAAGGGTCCAACTATACAAAAGAGGCTGCGCCGTTACACATCGCACGATATGTAACGGTGCAGCCTCTTGCTGTCAGCCGTGAAGCGTGGCTTAATGCCATTGCGTCAGCACCTCCCTTTGCGCCTCGGTCAACCACTCGGCAGCCTGCGGGCAGCGGGCGGCATGCAGCGCCACGTGGCCCATGGTGCGACGCAGGTTCACCTCAATGCAGGGGTGCAGCAACGGCGCGGACGAG